>CAFABA010000060.1_pt1 | contig 17633 bp, 14 predicted proteins | sample 7267731 | NCBI WGS metagenome assembly CAFABA01 (sample SAMEA6814000, study PRJEB35770) | uncultured Acidimicrobiales bacterium | biome: Freshwater; feature: Freshwater reservoir; material: water | place: Czech Republic | collected 2017-08-18 | depth 30m m | reverse complement strand
GTCTCTGCCCGTGCCTGACGCCCTACCGCCCGTCGACATCGACCAGATCCTCGAGCAGATTCGTGACGCCGTCGCGACCAACACCGCGAGCGGCATGTACTCCGAGGCGCTCGAAGACGAGCTGCGCAGTCACTACGCGCGGGTGCTCGATCGTGACGATCGCCGCGATCGGTTCGACTTCTTGAGGGTCTCGCTGGAGATGGTCGACGAGATGCGGGGTTTCTCGGCCTCCCGCGTAGCCAACGCGTCGCGCGTTCCTGGGGGCGAGTTCCTGCATCGAGCGGCGGGCAAGGCGGTCAGCCGCCAGGTCAACGGACTGGTCGAGCAGCTCAACTCGTTCTCCGACGCCCTGATGCCCCTGTTGAACCTGCTCGCGAACGCGGTGAGCGAGCCGCGCACCCACGCGCACGAGGACCTGGTGCACGAACTCGACAGCGTGCAGGATCGCATTGCGGTGCTCGAGCGGAGCATCGGCCGGCTCACGGCGGTGGTCGGTGATCTCGAGCGGGTGCTGCCGCGTGTGGTCGATCGGCTCGACGCCCGAACCGACTGATGCACATCGATCAGATCGTCGTCGGCGCGGCAGTCGGCGACGCCGTGACCGAGAGCGCGATCCGTATCCGGAATGCGCTGCGCAACACGGTCGAGTCGAACATCTACGCCTTTCATCGCGAACCGAACGCCGACCAAGACATCGGGCTGATGGAGCACTACCCGTTGCCGAGCCACCGCTCGCCCGACGACATCATCGTGTACCACGTCAGCATCGGTGAGCCGGGCATCACCGACTTCGTCCTGCACCGCAGCGAGCGATTGGTGCTCGTGTACCACAACATGACCCCGGCATCGTTCTTCCGTGACGTCGACCCGGTCTTCGCCGACCTGCTCGATGCCGGCCGGCGCGAGCTCCCTACGCTGCTCGACCGGGCCGAGGCGGTCATCGCAGTCTCCGAGTTCAACGCGAACGAGCTGCGCGCGATGGGTCGCCACGACGTCGTCGTCGCCGCCCCGCCGCTGAACTTGCGCCGGTTGCTCGACATCGAGCCCGACCCGCAGATCCAGGCGATCCTGCCGGTCGCGGTGCCGGGGAAGATGCTGCTGTTCGTGGGGCAGGTGCTCCCGCACAAGCGACCCGACCTGCTGGTCGCAGCGCACCACCTGCTGGTCACCAACGACTTTCCCGACGCCCGCCTGGTCATCGCCGGCCCGTCACGGAACAAGCGCTACGCGAACGCGTTGCGTCGCTACATCGACGACCTCGCGCTCGACACGGTGTGGTTCACCGGTGGCCTCACTGATGGCGAGCTCGCAGCGATGTACCGACGCGCCGACGTGGTCGTCACCGCCAGCGAACACGAAGGGTTCTGCGTGCCCATCGTCGAGGCGTTCAACCACGACGTGCCGGTGATCGCCCGCGACTTCGGTGCCGTCGCAGAGACCGCCCGAGGCGCGGCGCTGGTGCTGCCGTCCGATACCGGGGCGCGACACATGGCTGAGGCGATGCGCCGCGTCCTCACCGACGACGCGCTGCGCGACACGCTTGTAGCCCGCGGTCGCGAACGTCGCGAGCACTTCACCGTCGATCGCACCACCGCAGGCATGCTCGACGCGATCCGGCTGATCGTGTCCGGCCAGTTCGGTCGTCGGCGATGAGGCTGCTTTTCTGCGTCCAGCGCTACGGCGAGGAAGTCGCCGGTGGCTCGGAGGCCGCGTGCCGCCAGGTCGCGGAGCACTTGGCCGCTCGCGGGCACCTGGTCGAGGTGGTGACTTCGCGAGCGAAGAGCTACGTCGACTGGGCCGACCATTACCCGGCTGGACCTACCACGTTGAACGGCGTCGTCGTGCACCGGCTGAGCGTGCGCCAGCCTCGCGACCCGAAGCAGTTCGGCCCGCTCCATGGCAGGATCCTGCGCACCCGGCGGGCCCCGTTGTTCGTGCAGCGCGACTGGCTCCGGTTGCAAGGCCCCGACGTGCCGGGCCTGCCCCTCTGGCTCGATGCGAACGCCGAGCGGTTTGATCTCGCGAACTTCTTCACGTACCTCTACCCGACCACGGCGTTCGGACTACCGGTCGCCGCCCGACGGTTGCCCACCATCTTGTTCCCCACGGCCCACGAGGAGCCGATGATGGAACTGCGGGTGTTCGACGAGCTCGTGCGCGCGGCCGACGGGCTGCTGTGCCTCACGCCTGAAGAGCTCGAGCTCGTGGCGCAGCGCTTTCGGTTCACGCCTCGCGCCGAGGTGATCGGATTGGGCGTCGACCAGAACCCGGTCGGCGACGGCCGACGGTTCCGGGACGCTCACGGACTCGGTGACGAGCCCTATGTGATCTTCGTGGGCCGCATCGATCCGGGAAAGGGCAGCGACGAGCTGCACCGTTACTTCATCGAGCACAAGCGGCGCCATCCGTCGAACCTTCGGCTGGTCGTGGTGGGCGAACCCGTCACGCAGCTCCCACCGCACGACGATGTGATCCTCACCGGGTTCGTCGATGAACAAACGAAGCTTGACGCGCTCGCCGGTGCAACGCTGTTGGCCCAACCGTCCTATTTCGAGAGCTTTTCGCTCGCGCTGTGCGAAGGATGGACGTTCGGACTTCCCGCACTTGTCCAGCGCCAGTGCAAGGTGCTCGACGGCCAGGTGCGTAGGGCTGGCGGCGGCTTGCCGTACAGCGGATTCGCCGAATTCTCTGAGGCGTTGGCGTTGCTGCTGCGCGAGCCGGGGCTGCGCGCACAGATGGGTGAGGGCGGCCGCAAGTACGTTCGCACCCACTATGCCTGGGACTCGGTGATGAACAACTACGAGCGGTTCGCACGCGGGGTGATCGACGCTACGTCCTACGCCGCCGAGCAGTCCCGAACACGCAGTTCGCCCACGGGCCCGGACTAGATTGCGCAGCGATGGCTGAGTCAACGACTGCGGCGTCTCCGAATCGATCGCTGTCGCGAAGCGGCGGGCTTTTGTTGCTCGTGTCGGTCGGCGTGGGAAACGCCGCCAACTACGGGTTCCAGATCGTCACCGGTCGCTCGCTTGGCGCCCAAGACTACGGGCTGCTCGGTGGCCTCATGGCCGTGGCCACCATCATCAGCGTGGCCGGTGGCTCCTTTCAGACCGCCGCCGCTCGCGCGGTCGCCGCCGGGGAGACAAGACCTGGGCGCGACGTGATCGATCGGTTCAGCCGCTCGGCCATCGTGGCCGGTCTCGTGGTCACGGCCATCGCCATGGCTGCATCGCCGCTCATCGGGATCTTCTTCGACGTAGGCCTCCTGCCGATCTTCGGGTTGGCCCTGTTGATCGTGCCCGCGCTGCTCAGCGCCATTGCCGCCGGCCGGCTCCAAGGCGCCCACCGGTTCGGGTTGATGTCGGGGCTGTCGGCCGGACTCGCGCTCGGAAAGTTGGCAGTGGCGGTCGCGGCTGCGGTGATCGGTGTGGGCGTCACCTCGCTGATGTTTGGACTCGCCCTCTCGACGTTTGCCGGTGGGGCGATCGGCCTCTGGCTGGCCCGCGACATCGGCGACATCGGCTTCGGTGTGTTCTCGGCTGACGTCGGGCGAGCGATGCTCGCGTTTACCTTGTTCTGGGTCATGGTCAGCGCCGACGTGCCGTTCGCCCGCGCGTTCTTCGACGGTGAGGAGGCAGGCCACTACGCCGCCGCCGCGGTGCTGGGAAAGGCCGTGTTGTGGCTGCCGAGTGTTGTCGGGCTCTTGGTCTTTCCGCGGCTCGCGAGTGCGTCGGTGGCAGGGGAGGGTGCCACGGGCATCATGCGCCGTGCCGTGATGCTGTCCGGCGGCCTCACGGTGGTGGGGGTTGCCGGGCTTTACGTGCTCGGCGACCCGATGTTCCGCATCCTCTACGGCGAGGAGTACCTACCGGCCGCCGACGTGGCGTGGCGTATCGGCGTCGCGTGTATACCGCTCGCCATCGTGAACCTGCTGCTCTATGAACGTGTGGCGCACCGAAGCAATCGATTCCTCGTGTGGCTCGGCGTGGGCACCGTCGCTGAGCTCGGTGGGTTCATGGCCGTGCACTCGTCGGGGTCGTCGTTCGCGCTGGTTCTCGTGGTGAGCGCGACCGCGTTGCTCGGAGCGCTGCTCGTCGACCGTGCGACGTGAGACCCCGCGCATGATACCCATCGAGGGTGGGTCGTTCGTGATCGCCGCCAACGGCTACGCCGACGGACCAGCCCAGCCGTTGCAGCGGTACCTGGTCGATCAGGGCGCCCGCCGAGTGATCACCATCGCCCACCCACTGGTGCCCGAGGGCCCGACGGAACACCGGATCACCGATGCGCGCGACGGCCGCGAGCGTCGCACCGTGCGCGATCTTCGACTGCATCCACCGGCGAGCTTCGCGCTCGACCCGTTCGTGCCGCTGCGCGTTCCGAAGGTCGACGCATGGTTCGGGTTCAACTGCTTGGCTACGGCGCGCGGGCTAGTGCAGCGAGCAGTGCGGCAATCAGCACACGTGGTGCACTGGAACGTCGACTTCGTCCCCGAACGGTTCGGGCCGGGGGCGCTCACGCGCATCTACGAAGGGATCGATCGGTGGTGCTGCACCCACGCCGATGGTCGCGTCGACCTCTCGCAGGCCGCACTCGAGGCCCGTGCGGCGCGCTACGGGCTCACGGGGTCCACCGTGCCCGGTGCGGTCATCCCGATGGGCATGTGGCTCGACCGGTCGGCAAAGACGTCGCTCGAGAACTTCGGCCGCCGTCGCGTCGTCTTCCTCGGGCACCTCGTCGAACGGATGGGTGTCGCCACCGTCGTCGATGCGGTGGCACTGCTCGCCGCGGAGGGCGTCGAGGTGTCGGCGGACATCATCGGGGGCGGGCCCCTGCTCGACGAGACGCGAGCCGCGGTGCGTCGCCATGGTCTCGAGAATCGGGTCACCGTGCACGGCTTCATCGAGGACTACACCACGATCGAGCACATGCTGTCGCAGGCCTCGGTGGCCTTGGCACCCTACGTGCGCAACCCCGACTCGTTCACCCGCTATGCCGATCCGGGCAAGCTCAAGGGCTATCTCGGTGCGTCGCTGCCGATCATCCTCACGGACGTGCCACCGAACGCACAGGAGCTTGCCGGGTCGGCCGGCGCCGAGATCGTGCTCGACAACGCACGGGACTTCGCCGACGCCATTGCACGGTTGTTGGATGACGAGCCCGAATGGCGCCGCCGTCGCGCCGCGGCCTCGGCGTACGCAGAGCGCTTCGACTGGCCGCGGGTGTTCTCGAGCGGGTTGGCCGAGGTCGGTGTCGGCGCCTAGCTGATCGGCTGCTGGGTGATCGGCGCAAGCCAGGTACCGGCCCGGCGGCTCGCGCTCCGTCGTCGGGCCAGCGAGAAGACCTCGCGCAGGACGTGCCCGACTGCATGGATGCCAGTTGAGGACGAGAACTGGTAGTCGAGTGCGATCGGGCCTTCGGTGACGCGATAGCCGGCGTCGTTGGCGAGCACGAGCAGTTCGAGGTCGAACGCGAAGCCGTCCGACTGCACGTGGGGTAGACACGTGTCGAGGACCTGGCGCCGGAAGACCTTGCAGCCAGTCTGCGTGTCGGTGACATCGAGCCGGAACAACGCGCGGATGAAGGTTCGGAACACCCGGCTCTGGAACCGCCGGAACATCGGGTAGACGACCTCGGAGTCGGGATGCACCTTGGAGCCGATGACTGCGTCCGCGCCAGTGGCTTCGAGTTGGGCCAACAACGCCAGCACGCACGACGGGTGGATGTCGAGGTCACCGTCGATGAACGCCACGATGTCGGCACGCGCCCGTTCGAAGCCGAAGCGGAGCGCGTAGCCCTTGCCCCGGTTCGGTGCGTAGTGGAAGACCTCGAGCTGGGGGAAGTCGACGCCCTTGGCTGCGGTCTCGGTGCCGTCGGTGTTGCCGTCGGAGACGAGCAGCACCTCGTAGGTCCGACCGAGCGTGTCGAACACCTCGCGCATGCGTTCGAGCGCATGCGCGATAGTTGACCCCTCCTGATAGGCAGGGACCACGACCGTGAGCCGGGGCCGTGACGAGGCGGGCGGAGAATCGTTGGAGGGTGCGGTCTCGGTCGTCATACGCGCGAGGGGGGACTCTAGCAGCGGGAGTTGTCGCCCTTGACCACGCCGGGTTCCTCGCGCTCACCGGCGCCACCCGGCGCGGCCGCTAGCGTTGCGTCGTGAACGGTCGATCCCTACTCAGGTCCGCAGCGGGCAAGGTCTCACGACCTGTGGTCGCCACCCTCGATCGGCGCCTCGATGCGCTGGCCACGCGGCTCGAGCGACACACCGAACGTCTCGCCGTCGACCAGCGCACCGAGATCCACCGCATCGACGATCGGCTCACGCTCGACGTGGCGGTGCTGTCCGAGCATCTGGTCGGGATCGATCGCACGGCGCGTCGCGTGTCCGATGCCAACCGGCCGACCATGCCTCGCCGGTTCCTACTCGCCTTGCCCGGCGAACCCCTTCACGTTCCCGAGGCCACGGACCCCGACGAGGTCGCGGCGTTCGTCCGGGATGATGACGGTGCGTGGGTGCGCGCGGCGGTCCTCGACGACTCGTCGTTGCGTGTCGTGGTGCTGCCGGCCCGGCCCCCGGCGTGACGTCAACCGCGTCGCCGGCTGCGGTTCCACCCGTTGCTCCGCTCGACGACCTCCGCATCGTCGTCGATCTGCAGGCGGCCCAGAGCATCGCCCACGGCGAGCGCGGCATAGCGCGCTACAGCATCGAGCTCACGCGAGCGCTGCTGCGACGCGGCGCCCCGGTCGACGCGATCACCCTCAACCCGAACCTGCCGAACCCGCGACGGCTGCCGAGCGACCTCGCGACCTCGCCGCTGCTCGGGTTCGCGACGGCCCGCACCTTCGCCGACCAGCAACGACGTGGGCCGTTCGCGTACCACGTGATGTCGCCGATCGAGCTCGACCTGCCGGCGCCGCTGGTGTTCTCTAGGGCCGGTTTCGATCGCGCCGATGCGTTGGTCGTCGTGCTGTACGACCTGATTCCCTTGATCTTTGCCGAGCGCTACCTCGCGAACCCACGCGTGCGCGAGCCGTACCTCGCCCGACTCGAGATGGTGCGCAGCGCCGACCTCGTGCTCGCCATCTCCGAGCACACTCGCCGCGACGGGATCGAACACCTCGGGCTCGATCCGGCCCGCGTGGTGGCGATCGGCGGCGGCGTCGCCGAGTCGTTCGGCCCCCCGGCACCGGGTACCGACCCGCTCGCCGCGGTGCACGATGCCCGACCGTCGGTGAGGGGCGAGTACGTCCTCACTGTTGCGGGCTACGAGTGGCGCAAGAACACCGAGGCGCTCATCGAGGCGTTCGCCCAGGTGCCGCCTCGGGCGCGCGCCGGCCGCCAGCTGGTGGTGGCCTGTGCAGTGCCGGCCGAAGGCGAGCGTGCCTGGCGTGAACATGCCGCCCGATGCGGTTTGGCCCCCGACGACCTCGTGATAACCGGGTACGTCGACGAGTCGCTCCTGCAGTCGCTCTACCAGGCCGCGTCGCTGTTCGTGTTCCCCTCGCGCTACGAGGGGTATGGCCTGCCGGCACTCGAAGCCGCCCGGTGCGGCGCCGCGGTGCTCACCTCCGACTCGTCGTCGCTGCCCGAGATACTCGAGCTGGCATCGTCCACCTTCCCGGCCGACGACATCGCCGCCATGGCCGAACGCATGGCCGCGGCCCTCACCGACGAAGCCTTTCGAGCCGAACTGCTCGTGGCCGGCGCCCGCGCCGGTGTCGCGCACACCTGGGACGCAGTCGCCGACCGCACCATCGCGGCCTACGCGACCCTGTCGTCCTCTGCTTTTGGGTCGTCAATCGCATCCCAGGGCGCGCGACTGACGACCCAAAAGGGGGTTGAAGGCGGGGGCGGGCGTCGTCGCGCTGCGCCACGAGCACGGGTTGCGTTCGTCGGGCCGCTGCCCCCGGCCGAGAGCGGGGTCGCGCTCTACAACGAACGGGTCCTCGGGGCGATGGACCTCGCCGGGCTCGACGTGCACCTCTTCGTCGAGGCGCCACCCGGCACGCGACACGACCCACCGATCGATGCGCCGTGCTACCCGATCGACGCCCTGGGCCCACACCTCGACCCGCGGGACTACGACACGGTCCTCTACACCATGGGCAACAGCGGCTATCACGTCCGCACGTTCGACCTGGCCCGGCGCATCCCTGGCGTCGTGTGGCTCCACGATGCCTACCTCATCGGGCTGCACCTCGAATGGGCGTTGTGGCAGATCCGTTCGCAGGGCCGCGCCACCGATGTGCTCACGATCTTTCGCGAGGAGATCGCCGCGTTGTACGGCGGACGCATCCCCGCGGACCTGGTCCTTGTCGAACCGTTGTCGCATCACGCGTTCGTTGATCGACAGGTGTATCTCAACGCAGGGCTCGTGCGCGGGTCGCGGCGACTCGTACTCAACTCCGAACTCGCTCACGAGATGGTCCGTCTCGATGCCGGCCCCGACGCAATGCTGCCGCCGACGACCGTGCTGCGCCATGCCATCCCCGACCGATCGGTGCTGCCCGTCGACATCCGCCCGACGCGTCGTGACCGCCCACTGGTCGTCGCGCTCGGCATCGTCCACGCCATCAAACGACCCTCTGTGCTGTTACAGGCCGTCGCCGCGCTCGGACACGACGTCGACGTCGCGTTCGTCGGCCCCTGCGAGCCCGAACTCGAGCGCGAACTGCTCACCGAAGCGCGAGCGTTAGGACTGGCCGATCGGATCACCGTCACGGGCTTCGTCGATGTCGCAACCTACGCCCGATGGATCAGCGATGCCACGGTTGCCGCCCAGTTGCGCGACGTGAGCTTCGGTGAATCCTCCGGCGCCATCCACGACGCGATCGCGGGCGGTGTCCCCGTCGTCACGAGCATTGCGTCGGCCGCCGACCTCCCCGTCGACGTGGTGTCGATGGTGACACCCGACTGCTCGGTTGCCGCGCTCACCGAGGCGTTGCGACGCGTGCTCCGCAATGACGCAGTGCACGGCTCGATGCACCGGGCCGCTCGTGACTACGCAGCGACGTGGACCTTTGACCGCGTCGCGGACGAGATCAGAACGGTGCTGCTCGACGACGCCCACGGACGGATGGGCACCGGTCGCTGAGGTCAGTCGTTCGAAGCGACGACCAGCATCTGGCCAGCGAGTGGGCGGTACGGCAGACGAAGGTACAGCGGCACCAGGAGATGGCCGAACGAGAGCCGGCTCTTCATCGTGAACGGCAGGAACCGGGCCTTGACGTGTTCGACCGTCATGCCTTGCGCGGCCAGGAAGTCGGGGAGCGACCGGTCGCTGAACACGGTGACGTGCGTGTAGTCATCGAAGTACTCGCGCGGTCGTAGCCGGTAGTTGGGCTGGACCAGCACGAGCCGGCCACCCGGGCGCAGCACGCGACGCACGTGTTGCACGAGGTCTCCGTTCGCGGCGAGATCGAGGTGTTCGAGCAGGTTCGAGGCGAACACGAGGTCGACGCTCGCGTCGTCGAATCGCGACAGGTCGCGGCAGTCGCCGACCTCGGTGCGTACCCCTTGTACGGCGAATGCCGCGAACTCGGGGCGCAGGTCCATGGCGACGCGTGAACGTGCGACCACGTTGTTCGAGAAGTCGCAATAGCCGGCACCGAGCTCGAGCACGTCGGCACCGGAGGGCACCCATTGCTGAAGATGTCGGGTGACATGACGCCACACCGCCTGCCGGCGGGGGTCGTGTGCGTATCGGGTGTCGTAATAACCGTCGGCCATGTTCATCGCTCGCCGGGACGCGCTCGCATCGTTCATCGCTTTCCGGGACGCGCTCGCATCGTTCATCGCTTTCCGGGACGCGCTCGCATCGTTCATCGCTTTCCGAGGCGGGCTCGCGCCGCGTCGGCGTGCAGGCGCGTTCGAAGGACCAAGCCGATCATCTCGATGCCGAGGTCCCAGGCCTTGCGGCGGTCGCCGGTGACCGCAGAAGTGCCCACGCGCGGCAGGTAGTTCACGGGCACCTGCACGATGCGTTCCCGGTTGACGGCGCACAGCACCTGCATCTCGAGGCCGAATCGCGAGCCGTCGGCGGTGAAGCCGGGGGTGATGCGTTCGATGCAGCCACGCGACATGACGCGCATCGTGCAACCGACATCGCTCAGGTACGCGGTGTTGAAGCACACCTCGATGAGCTTGGCGACGCCCCAGTTCCCCCAGCGGAGGAACCAGTCCATGTTGGCGCCGCTCCAGATGAACGTCGACACCGTGCGCGAGCCCAACACGACGTCACACTCGCGGGTGAAGGGGAGCAGCTTGAACAGGTCGGACGGGTCGAAGGTGTTGTCGGGCTCGCAGATGCACACGAGGTCGGCGTCGACCTCGCGCAGGCCGCGCTGGATCGCCGCGCCGTACCCCTGCACCGGCTCGAATATCTCGCGGGCGCTGGTGCCGGCCACCTCGTCGCTGGTGCCCGGTTCGGCGTTGTTGTTGACGACCACGATGTCGTCGACCACACCAAGGGCCTCGAAGGCCTTGATGCAACGCGCGATGCTGTCACGCTCACGGTAGGTGGGCAGCACAACGGCGATCGTCTTCCCATGCCACACGGGGGGTGAGCCTACCCGGGGTACGACTTGCCCGAACTACTCCATCACACCCAGCGTCGCGGCGAACGGGACCGGCTGGTTGGTCTCGACGACGACGAAGTGCTCCGTGGCCCGCAACTCGGTGGTGAGGCCGCGGGCGCTGACGAACTCGATCCATCGGTCGACAAGCGGTGAGCCGTCGGGGAAGATGGCGTACCGGCTGCCCGCAGGTGGCGCGGTGTAGCGGTAATCGAGGTAGTAGGAGTTGATGGGCAGCAGCGTGAACGGTTCGCGCTGCTCGAACTGGAGGCGCATGCCGATCCAGTAGTCGACGTACGCAGCGTCGATCTGCTCGTCTCGCAGGGTCTGCCAAAGCTCGTCGGTGGCGACGGGCCGCAGCACGTCGAGCCCGGGCTGCCCGGCGGTGTCGACCACGACGTGGCGCACCGAGACCAGCGAGATCAACGCGAGAAGGCCCACGACGCCCACGGTGAACACCCGTCGTCGGAAGAGTCGCTCGATGCCGTAGCCGACGCACAAGGCAAGAACGGGCAGTAGGGCCAGGCCGTAACGCGGTTCGTCGACGAACACGCTGTTGCGGGGGACCGAGAACAGGAACGGGTACGCGATGGCCACCGTGAGCAACAGCGTGCGCTCGCCCTTCCAGCGGCGAAGTGCGACCAAAGCCGCGATCATGAGCGCGGCGTACATGACGCCCGAAATCGGCGCGAGGTACCAGCGGCCCAGGTACTGCCCGCGCAGCCCGGCGAGGCGGGGGAGGAGCGCCTCGAAGAAGCCGGTGAGCCGGGCCCAGAACGTCGACTTCGCGGCGCCCGTGGGCTGTTCGAGCGAGGCCCAGCTGTTGTTCAGGTTGGCCCACAGCCACGGGAACACGCCGACGAGCCCGGTGGGTACGGCGCGCCACAACTGGCGCACGATCTTCGGTCGGTTGACGACGAGCCAGGCGCACGCGGGAAGTGCTGCGTAGAGCGCGATCGGATGCGTCCACACCGAGAGGCCGAGAACGAGGCCCAACCACGCGACATCGCGCCGCCGGTCTTCCTGTGCGAGCCGAACGACAAGCAGCAACGCGGTGACCGCCAGCAGAACTGCGGGCGTGTAGTACAGCATCACCTTCGTCGACTCCCACACCGCGGCCGGTGGGTAGACCCACATGACGCCTGCGCCGAGCTGGGCTGATGCCTCGGAGAAGATGCGTCGGCCGAGCCGCCACGTCACGAAGCACGCAGCGGCGTACACCAGTGTCTCGGTGAGCTTCATCACCACCGGGCTCGGGCCGAACAACCAGAGGATGGGAGCGCGCGGGTACGCGAGAAGCGCGCCACCGTGGTGAAGCGGCCGGATGAACGCCGGGAAGTTGCCGTCGAGGATCTGCCGGCTCACCAACGAGCTCGTCGCCTCGTCGGCGTCGAACCCACCAATGGGGCTCTGCAACACATAGGCGCGCAGCACGACACCGGCGAAGGCGATGGCCGCGACGTACAACGGCGACAGACCATTCGGTGGCCATGCCCACGTTGGGTGCCACCGGTCCCCGCATCCCGTATGGGCATCGGCGGGCGCGGGTCCCCGGTTCGTGGATGTGACTGCGTCGGCGGTCATGGGCTCCGATTCCGGCCGGGTCGGCCACTCACCTTAGGACATCGCCACGCCGGGCTGTGTGTCGCAAACCGCGACGTTGTGCTACGCCTTTGGTATGTCGACCCCGGCGAGTGCGGTGTCAGCCCGCGTGCGCGTGGTGGTGCTCAACCACAATGGTGGCGAGCGCCTCGTGCGGTGTCTCGACGCGTTGGCCCGCACCGAGTGGCCGGCCGAATCGCTCCAGATCGTTGTCATCGACAACGCATCGACCGACGGCAGCGACGCGGCGGTGGCCATTTCCCACCCGGCGATCACTGTGGAGCACTCGCCGACCAACGCCGGGTTTCCCGCGAACAACCTCGCGCTTCGCGACCTCGGCGATGTGGCGTACGTCGCCCTGGTGAACAACGACGCTTACGTCGATCCGGGCTGGCTCGCGCCGTTGGTCGCCGCGCTGGCGGCCGACGCGTCCGTCGGCGCAGCGAATGCCATGGTGCTCTTCGCGCAGACTGCCGTGCCAACGATCAACAACGCCGGCGTCGAGGTGCTGCGTAACGGCTACGGACGCGATCGTGGCTTCGGTTCCACCGACCTGGCGTCGTTCGCCGCCGAGGCCGATGTGTTCGGGTGGTGCGGCGCCGCAGTGCTGCTGCGGCCGGCGTACCTCGCCGACGTCGGCCTGTTCGACGAGCGCTTCTTCCTCTACTACGAAGACACCGACCTGTCGTGGCGCGGGCAGTTACGCGGGTGGCGTTACCGGTTCGTGCCTAGTTCGATCGTGCGCCACGAACACGCGGCGACCGCCGGTTCCGGTTCGCCGATGCAGCTCTACTACACCGAACGGAACCGGCTCCTGATGCTGGTGAAGAACGCGCCCGCGCGCCTCGCGTTCGCCGCGGTGCTGCGGTTCCCGTTGTCGGCGGCGTCTTACGCGTTGCACGGCAACGTGCGTCGTGCGTGGATCCACACACGGGCCTATGCCGGGTTCGTGGGCCTGCTGGTGCCGACGCTGCGCGAGAGACGGCGCGTTCGGCGTCGGCAAACGGTTGACGACGCCGACGTGATCCGCATGCTCATCGACGTCTGAGTGCCCGTTTCCGAAGATCGATCGCGAGCTTGAACGGGCGTGTGGCTTTCACTACGCGAAGGCGGGCACGGATCCACTCGTCACGGTGAAGCTCCTCGCCGAGGCTCAGCGCCAACGCTCTCGTGGCTTGTAGTTCGACGGCCGAGGCTTCGGCCGCGTCACGATCGCGGCGCACGCGCGCGAGCTCGTCCCACGCGGCGGCCAGCGCGCGCTCGATGACCTCGGCGACCATGGCGCCGCGTCCGAGCGCGATTGGCATCGTCCAGAGGTTCTCGTCGTCGAACGTGACTAGTTCGACGACGAGATCCAGCATGTCGAGGTTGGAGCGCAGCTGCGCTTCGTGGGTGAGCGCACGAGCGAGCGCAGCCTCGGAAACGGTCCATCCGCATCGCCCAGCGAGATGCAACGCGAGCTGTTCCACCCGTAGCTCGGGATCGCCGGCTGCGCCCGCGACGACCAGTGCGCGCGCGAGGTACCAGCACAGCCGCGCCGTGGTGGCATCGTCGTCGAGCGGCTCGACGCCGGAGCGCAGGTCGCAGGCCAGCCGCAGTTCGTCCTCGAGCACGGCCACGTTGTCGGCGGTTGCGGCGAAGGCCGCCTTGGGTGGTAGGCCACGGACGAACGTCGACCACCTCGTGAGGAGTGGCTCGACGCTCGAGTCGGACGGATCGGCTAGCAGCCGCGAGATCAACAGCTCGGCCACGTGCACCGACGGCCGGCCGTCATCGTGCACGAGTGCCCAACTGGTGTCTGGCATCGCCTACCCTCCCGTACATGTTCGGCGCAGCGAGCAACCGTACCCGCAGCCATCCGCCGCGACGCGCGTCGCGGCGCGAGTCGTGAGGTGAGTGCGATCCTCGTCGTGCTCCACACCAACGCGCTGGCCGCGGGCGCGCCCGATCCCCGGGACCGCCAGCTGCTGCGCCGCGTGCTCGCGCTCGCGGCGGTGGCCGATGTCGCACTGGTGTGCAGCGAGCCTCAACTCGGCCCGGTTTCGTGCCCCGAGCTCGCCGCCGCCGGTGTGGAGGTGGTCGACGCAGTTGCGGGTGTCGACGCATGGCTTGCCGGTTGCGGCAACTCGGTGGAGGCGGTGGTGGCCACCAGCATCGCGCTCGGCCGGCGGGTGCACCGGGTGCGGCCAGACCTCCCCCTCGTGATCGATCTCGCGGGCCCGAACTGCCTCGACGATGCCGATGATCCCGATGCCGATCCGCTCGAGCACGCCGGGCTCGTCATGCTGCGTGCGCACGAGCACGCGCTCGCCCGCTCGGTACTCGGCCATGCCCACCTGGTGGTCGCCGCGTCGTCGCACCTCGCCGGGCTTGTCACCTCGGTGGTCCCGGGGGCCCACGTGGTGGTCGTCGAGCCACCTGTACCCGCCGGGCGACCGCGGAGTGCGCCATGGGGGCGGCAGGTGGCGGTGGTCGGCGAGCTCGCCGCGGTGCGAGGTTGGTCGGCCGAGCGTGCGCTCGCGTCCATCCTCGCGAGTCGCGTCGAGACCGCCGACGTCGCGGCGATCGGTACCGACATCTCGTTGCTGCGTCGCGCGTTCGCGTCCGATGTTCGTGTGAGCCGGACGCGCGACCTGGGCACCGCCACGCACGCGCTGCGCGCCGCGGTGGTCGCTCGGGGCGCCGAGCCGCTCCTTGCCGAGCTGCGTGGCTTGGGCGTGCCCCTGGTCGTCATCGACGACCGCGACGACGCCGACGCGGCGCGCCGAGCCGTCGAGCGCCTTGCACGCGACGACGACGCATGGCACGACTCGCACCGTCGTTCGCTTGTGTTCGCCGCGGAGCATCTCGACCCGCCGCGCACCAACGACCGTTTCCTCGCTGCGCTCCGCGACGTCGGGGTGCTCCCGGCGAGGCATCCGGATCGCGCTGCCCGGGAAGCGCCCGCGGTCGGTGCCATGGCCGACGCAACGCCCAGCTGGGAGCACCGATCCGTCAGCGGGACGCTGGCCGCGCAGTCGGCCCGCACCGAACTGTTGCGATCCGAGGCGCAGCCTGACGCCGTCCTTCCCTGGGAGCACGCGCTCTACACCAACCTCGATATGGCGCCCGATGTCGCGTACCGACGCTGGCTTGAGGTGCACCATGACGTCGGGGCCCGACGTCATGTGATCCGAGCCAAAGCAGAGCGGCTCGTCGGGGCGCCGCTCATCTCGGTGGTCATGCCGGTGCACAACACCGAGCCGGCGATGTTGCGGGCGGCCATCGAGTCTGTTCGTTCGCAGATCTGGACACGATGGGAGTTGTGCATCGCCGATGACGGCTCGACGAGCACTGCGACCTGCGGCGTGCTTCGCGACATACGACACGACGAGCGCGTGCACATCGTGCGCACCGACAACGCCGAGGGCATCGCTGCCGCGACCAACCGGGCCATGGCCTTGGCGCGCGGCAGCTATGTGGCGTTCCTCGATCACGACGACGTGCTCACCGCCGACGCGCTCTATTGGGTCGCTCGGGCAATCGACATCGAGCCTGCGGCCGACATCGTCTACAGCGACGAGGACAAGCTCGACGAGCACGGCCGCCGGGTCGAGCCGTTCTGCAAACCCGACTGGTCGCCCGACCTGTTGTTGTCGTGCAACTACATCACGCACCTGCTGGTGGTGCGCCGATCGTTGCTCGAACAGGTCGGTGGACTGCGGCCCGACTTCGACGGCGCACAGGACTACGACCTGTTGCTGCGGCTGACCGAGATCACCGAGCGTGTCGTTCACATCCCGAAGCCGTTGTACTCGTGGCGCAAGAGCCCCGGCTCAACGGCCACCGACATCGGCGCAAAGCCGGAGGCGCACTCCGCGAGCCGTCGCGCCATCGACGAAGCCATCGTGCGTCGCGGACTTCAGGCCACTCGCGAACCCGGCATCGATCCCACCTGGCACCGCGTGCGTCGTCGTGTGGCACACCGACCGCTCGTGACCGTGGTGATACCCACGCGCGATCGGGTCGACCTGCTCAAGCCGTGCATCGAGTTGCTCGAACGGGGGGTGAGCCATCAGCCGATCGAGGTGCTCGTCGTGGACAACGACAGCACGGATCCCCGCACCGTCGCCTACCTCGACCACTTCGACGGGCGCGTGGTGCGTTACCCGCACCGGTTCAACTACGCGCGGCAGATGAACCTCGCGGCGCTCGAGGCCGACGGTGAAGTGCTGTTGCTTCTCAACAACGACGCCCGACCGGTCGGCACGGGTTGGTTCGACGCGATGCTCGAGCACGCCATGCGGCCCGAAGTCGGTGCGGTCGGGGCGCGGTTGCGGTTTCCTGACGGTCGCGCCCAGCACGAGGGCATCGTGCTGAACGCAGGCGGTGTCGCCCTGAACCTCGATGCGGGCCCGTATGCGGTGCTGGCCGACAACGTGCGCGACGTCGCCGCAGTCACCGGTGCCTGCCTCATGGTGCGCAGGTCGGTGTGGGACGCGGTTGGCGGCATGGACGAACGCCTGCGTGTGGCGTACAACGACGTCGATTTCTGCCTGCGCGTGGGCGAGCGCGGCTGGCGGAACATCTACACGCCACTGGCCGAACTCACCCACCAGGAGAGCTCGTCGCGCGGCTCCCTGCACCCCGAGGTCGACGAGGCTTTCTACCAGCGCCGCTGGGGCGTCCCGAAGACCTGCGCCGACCCGTTCTTCACCACGGCCATCGAGCTTCTCGTACCGTTCTCCCCGCGGCTCTGAGGTCAGCGCGGGCCCACCAGGTCGTTTCGCGTCATTTCGTGAACCGGATCTGCGGTCCGTGAGGCCGCGGTGGCACGCTCGCGAGATGCGGACGCTCCATAGGCGCGGCGGGCGGGGCCTTGTCGCCTTGATGCTCGTCTCGATGACCGTCGACGATGTCGTCGTCGCCCATCGGCCCGCGACCGATTCGCGGCCCGACGTGGGCGCGGTGTACTTGGGTTACGGCGCGGCGCACGGGTTCACGATGGTGGCGGGTGCGACCGCGGGGCCGCATCGTGTGTGCGTCGATGCCATCGACGATGCGAGTGGTTCGCCCGGAACGCTCGGCTGCGTCGATCGCGACGTGCTCTGATCGATCAGCTCGATCGATCAGCTCGATCGATCAGCTCGACTCAGGCGCAACAGGAGCACGACGAGGACCGCAATGCCGATCGACACGGCTGCGCCGAGGCCGCGGTGCGCGGCGAGCGAGTCGCGGGGTGCGCCGAGAGACCGGTCGGTGACCGCGGCGATGGCGAGCGCGGCGACCGCGGCATCGAGGGCCACGTGCACTGCCGACGGGGGAGGATCCGCGGCACCGAAGCACCCGCAGGAGCGCAAGGGCGCACCCGTCGCGAGCGCTGCGACGACGAAGCAGGCGAACGCGGCATACAGCGTGGCGAGCGCCCACACCCAGACGCCGGCACGTGCTGCGAGCACACCGATGCCGACGAC
>CAFABA010000049.1_pt1 | contig 19318 bp, 17 predicted proteins | sample 7267731 | NCBI WGS metagenome assembly CAFABA01 (sample SAMEA6814000, study PRJEB35770) | uncultured Acidimicrobiales bacterium | biome: Freshwater; feature: Freshwater reservoir; material: water | place: Czech Republic | collected 2017-08-18 | depth 30m m | reverse complement strand
GCCGTAACGCTGGGCGAGGACATCGCGCACCGAGGCAGCCACTTGTTGCGCCTCGGCAAGGGTGTGGTGATCGCGTACGACCAGATGCGCCGACAGCGCGGTGAGGTTGGAAGCGATGGACCACACGTGCAGGTCGTGGACCGAGTCGATGCCGTCGACGGTGAGCATCGTGGCTTGCAGCGCCGCCGGGTCGAGGCCGTCGGGTGTGCCCTCGAGTAGGACCGCGTTCGACGAGCGGAGCAGACGCCACGCGTGCCATCCGATCGAGAGCCCGATGGCGATGGACACCGCAGGGTCGAGCCAGTACCAGCCGTCGGTGAGCAGGATCACGACACCGACGACCACCACGCCGAGCGATGCGGCCGCGTCGGATACGAGGTGCAGCATCGCGGCCTGCATGTTCAGATCGGGGTTCATCGCGCCGTCATGATCGTGGTCGTGCGCCAGCGCCTGGACGCTCGCATGGGTGTGGTCATGTGGGTCGCGTACGGCCAGCACGGCAAGCGTGTTCGCGACGAACGCGACGCTTGCGACGACGACCACGATCCCGCCATCGACGGCGTGGGGGTCGAGCAGGCGGCGGACGCCTTCGATCAGGATCCACACGGTGAGCGCGAGGATCATCGCCGCGTTGGCCTGCGCGGCCAGGATGGTGCCGCGGTGCCAACCGAACGAACGCCGACTCGTGGCCGGGCGACGGGTGAGCTGCACTGCGTAGACGGCGAGCCCCAGCCCTGCGACGTCGGTCAGGTTGTGCGCCGCGTCGGACAGGAGACCGAGCGAGTCGGCGACGAAGCCGAGCACGACCTGCACCGCCACGATCACCAAGTTGATGGCGAGAGCGAGGCGCAGTCGGTTGGACCGGGCGTGTGAGTCAGTCATGATGGTTCCCGCAGTGCGAACACCGCCGGACATCACCGTATCCCGGGTGCCCTCACATGAAGTTGCGTGTGCATCGAGGCGAGCGCCGTTGCAGCGCAGCTGGGCGGCGACCTGAGTGCGTAGGGTGTGGCCATGGGGAACGTATGCATCGATCCGTCGGACTACAGCGCCATCGCGCAGTTGCTGGCGCACTACTGCCACATCGTCGATGACAAGCGATGGGATTCGCTGCTCGACGTGTTCGCGGACGACGGATCGATGACGGTGACCGCTCTCTACGACACGCACCGGGGCGACGCCGAGCTGCGCGTGCTCTACGGCGAGACGATGAACCACCCATTGGCGCACCACAGCACGTCGGTGGTCGTGCTCGACGCAACCGAGGACACTGCGCGCGTGGTATCGAAGTGGGTCACCGTCCGCGACGATGGTCTTACCGGCACCGGAGTCTACGCCGACGACCTCGTACGCACGGCCAACGGATGGCGCATCGCCGCTCGCGTCGCGACGCCCGACAAGCTTCGACGTTCGTAAGGCCCCCGTATCGGCCCCAGGCGACCATCCGCGAGGTTGCCGCGGCGGGACCGAGGGGCTGATTCAGACGGTCGGCGCCGGACGCGAGATGCCGACGCCGCCCAACGTGTCGGCGCCGAAGCGCTCGATCTCGTGCGGGAGATCGAGCGGCGCGATGCCCGGCTTGTCGACACCGGTGAGAAGGGCCGCAGGCACCACCCAGGTGAGCTCGAACTCGAGCCCGTCGGGATCCTTCGCGTAGAGCGAGCGGGTGGTGCCGTGGTTCGTGGCACCGACGAGGGAACCGATGGCCTGCAACCGCTCGGCGAAGCGCGCGAGGTCTGCGAGGGTGTCGACCTCCCATGACAGGTGGTACAGCCCGACTTCGCCGCGGCCGGCCATCGACTCGGTCGCGGCCGCCCCGATCGTGAACAGCGCCAGATCGTGGTCGTTCGTCGAACCCTCGGCCTGCAGGAAGACACCGGCCGGCGAGTCGTACGCGCCGACCCGACGGAAGCCCAGCTGCTCGATGTAGAACGCGGCCGACCTCGTGGCATCTCGGACGTAGAGCACGGCGTGGTTGAGGCGATGTATCGGCATGTGGTCCTCAGTCGAGGTAGGCGTTGGTCGGCGCTTCCGCACGGTCGTTGCCCAGTTCGAACACCACGTCGAACAACTCGCCCCCGAAGGGGAACGGTGCGTCGTACTCCGGACTTACCGGCGACAACGGTCCATAGCCGACCGTGAGGCCCGACGGTGACAGGTGCATGCCGAGCGTTCGTGCGAGGTCGACAGATCCAGCGGACGCGCCGTTGATGGTGACCACGCCGGTGCCCTTCACCGCGCCGCTCTTGGTGAACGTGTAGGCGAGGGTGGCGGGACCCGAGGGAATCGGTGTCGTGCTGCGCGCGACGTAGTGCGTGCCGGCCGTGTTGTAGTCGTGCACCAGGTGACCACCCTTCACGAACAGCGTGTAGCCACAGAACCGGTCGCCCAGGCATACCAATACGCCGTCGGCTTGCCCTGCCTGTACGTCGAGGCCCGTGCAGTCGACACGGGCCGTGATGGTGTACGACACGTCTTTGATGTCGGGCGATCCGTACGACGGCACCCGCAGCCCGCGGTAGTACACGAAGCGATCTCGCTCGGTGATGGGCTTGGGCTTCGGCACGAGGAAGCGTTCCATGACCCGGTCGTCGAGTGGCAGAACGTTGTAGCGCCTGGCCTCGATCCACCATTGCTCGACGAGCTGTGCGAGTCGTTCGGGCTCGCTCTCGGCCAGGTCGTGCAGCTCCGCGAAGTCGTTGTCGGTGTCGTAGAGCTCCCACGAATCGGATGCGAAGTCTTCGCCTTGCGCATGGAACGCCACGGCCTTCCACCCGTCCTGCCAGATGGCTCGCCGCCCGAACATCTCGTAGTACTGCTGCTTCTTCGGCGTAGGCGCGTCAGGGGAGCGGAGCGAGGACGCAATGCTCGTGCCTTCGACCGGCATCTGCTCGACGCCCCGCACGACGGCGGGTGCTTCGAGGCCGAGCAACTCGAGCACCGTGGGCACGATGTCGCTGACGTGGTGATACTGCGCGCGGATGGTGCCCGCCTCGATGTCGAGGCCGCGCGGCCACGCGATGATGAGCGGATCCCGGATGCCGCCGGCATGTGTGGTGCCCTTGTAGCGCTTTAGCGGTGTGTTCGACGCCATGGCCCAACCCGATGCGTACATGGGGCTGGTCGTCGGGCCACCGATTTCGTCGATCCGCAACGCGAGTTCCTCGGCCGATGGAGACGGGATGCCGTTCGTGTAGCCCATGTAGTTCAGCGAGCCGTGCGCACCACCTTCGCCCGACGCGCCGTTGTCGGAGAGGAGCACGAAGATCGTGTTGTCCGATGCGCCGGTGTCGTCGAGCGTGTCGAGCAGTCGGCCCAGTTGCGTGTCAGCGTGATCAAGAAAACCGGCATAGGCCTCCATGAGGCGCGCCGAGACCAGCCGCTCGGCCTCGTTGAGCTCAGCCCACGGACGCGCATCGGCGTTACGTGGCGCGAGTTCGGTGCCTTCGGGCACGATCCCCAATTCGATCTGGCGCGCCAGTCGTTCGGTGCGAAGCACGTCCCAGCCGGCGTCGTATCGGCCGCGGTACTTCTGGAGGTAGTCGGCTGGTGCATGCAGTGGGTAGTGGCCCGCGCCGAAGCAGAAGTAGAGGAAGAACGGCTTCTCGGGATGTACCGACCGGTGATCGCGTACGAGATCGATCGCGCGATCCGCCAGGTCGGCGCTGAGGTGGTAGCCCTCGGTGCGCGGTGGGTCGATCGGGTGGTTGTCCTTCACGAGATCGGGCGACCAGTGGTCGGTTCCGCCGTCGAGGAAGCCGTAGTACCGGTCGAAACCTCGTTGCAACGGCCAGTGGTCGTACGGGCCGGTGGAAGTCATCGTGTCGGTAGGGACGAGGTGCCACTTTCCCACCGCGTACGCGTTGTAGCCCTGCGGGTGGAGCATCTCGGCCAAAGTCGCGGCGCGTGGGGTGACGCGACCACGAAAGCCCGGGAAGCCGGTGTCCCAGTTGGCCACGATGCCCATGCCCACGCTGTGGTGATTGCGTCCGGTCAGCAGTGCCGCTCGCGTGGGTGAGCACAAAGCGGTGGTGTGGAAGTTGTTGAACCGCACGCCGCGTGACGCGAGACGATCCATGGCCTTGGTCTGGATCTCGCTGCCGTAGCAGCCAAGGTCGGAGAAGCCGACATCGTCGAGCACCACGAACACCACGTTCGGCGCGCCGGAGGGCGCCGTAGCGGGGGTGGGCCAGTAGGGCACCGACTCGGCCACCGTGTTGCCCACGGTGCCCGCGAAGTGGTCATCGTCGATGCGTGGTTCGCGTTGCGTGCTGGTCATAGCTGCTTCTTCATTCCTCGTCGTTCGAACGTGTAGGGGGCGTGGTCCCGGCGGCTGCTTGCCACGCGTCAGGGTCGATGCCTCGGTCGCGGAGGCGCCGCGAGATCGGTATCGGCAACATGATCGCGCCCGTCGTGCGGATCGACTCGAGGTACTCGCCGTCGTCGGACCACACGTGGCATGTGTTGCGGTTGCCTTCGGCCCGCGCGGCCCGCCCCTCGGGCGAGCTCAGGTTCGCGCCGAAGGAGTTCCCAGTGCTGGGCGTGCTCTTGATGATGCGACTGCCGAGAAACGCCTGCATGGCCACCGGTGCCATCGCTTGGAGCAGTGCAGTCGTGTGGCTGCACCCCCGTGGGCCGCCGAAGAGCTCGCGGATGCGATGCGTGAACCCCCGTGCGATCGAGAGACCGACGAGTCGGCCGTAATGATCGACGATGTTCGGGCACGCGGGGTGCGGATGCTGCTCGAACAAAACGGTCGCCTCGAGTATCTCGAGGGTGGCGGTGTCGACGACAAGATCGACGACCATGTGGTGCATCGTGAGCGGCTCGGTATCGGCATCGTCGTAGAAGCCAGCCGGCAGCACGTCGCGCACCCCGCCCCGGATGAGCATCGTGGTGTCGTCGCGTCGGTAGGCCCGCACGTCGTAGTCGCGGGTGTGCAGACGTGGCAGGTCGGGCTCGGCGAACAAGTTGGTTGCCTCGGTGGGGCGCGTCACAGGCCGGCGACTTCGCGCAGCGCGCCACGAGCGTCGAGGTCGGTGATGGCCGCCTCGGCCCGCGCCAGGAACGCGTCGGAGAACACGCGCCGGCCTTCGGACATGTTCGCCGGGAACGTCACGACTTGGCAGCTTGCCGGCACGCAGTAGGCGGCATGCACACGGTGCGCGAGAAAGGCGTCGTCGAAGGTGATCTCGCTCGCCCCGAAGGCGCGACGCGCGTCGAGATAGTGGCGGAGCAGCTCGCGGTCGCTGCGTCGACGGTCTTCGATGTTCATGGCCATGTTCATGAAGTAGCTCACCTCGCGCATGGGCGTGTTCACGTTGATGATGCCCCAGTCGAGGAAGCCGATCGTCCCGTGGTCGAAGAACAGGTTGCCGACGTGGGTGTCGCCGTGGATGATCGTCTTCCGTCCCTGGGTGAAAAGCGCGTGGAGATCCTTGCCGTGATGGATGTAGATCTCGGCTATGGCCGCGAAGTTGTCGCTCAACCGATCACGATGGTTGTCGAGGCCGTACTGCAGCATCACCGAGCCATACGTGCTTCCGAACACGGGCTCGGGCACCCACGGCGCTTCGGCCGCGCGCATCGCCGGGTCTTCGTATCGGGCGTGGATCTCGGCGAGGCCCACGAGCGCGGCCGCTGCGCTGTCGGTGTCGACGCCCCAGGTGCCGTCGCTGACCGCGCACCCGGACGCAACGAGATCCTCCATCAGCAGAATGAAGCTGTCGTCGGACTCGTCATGGATGGCCACGTGGACCTCGGGCACCCGAAGCTTCAGCATCGGTGCGAGGTCACGGTAGAAGCGCACCTCGCGTGGGCCCATGCGCGTGTTCGTGATCGACGCTCGCCGGTCATCGACGGGTAGCAACTTGCAGAACAGCGTGGGCGGCGCGGTGGTGGCGGCCGAGTACGTGATCGCCAGGCGTGCGTGCGCGTTGGTGACCTCGGCGCGGTCCATCACCTCGATCGACGCGACGTCGGTGCCAGGGTGGCGCTCCTGCAGCGCCTCGCTGAGCCATTCGGGTGTGATGTCGGTGGCGAGTACCGGTGGGTGCAGAGCGCTCAAGTGCTTCCCCCGAAGGCGTCGAAGTGACGTTCGCGGGGCGGCCCGCGACGGGGTTACCTTAGCCACGTGGCGTCAGCGGCCCCGGCGCCTCGACGACGCGAGCCGGAAGTGCACCTGCGCCCCCGGATGGGCCTGCGCTGCGGCGTCGAGGTCGGCCGACCTCACCACCGCGAGTACCGGGTAGCCACCGGTGACCGGGTGGTCGGCCCCGAACACGATCGGCAGTCCGTCGGGCGGCAACTGGATCGCGCCGGGCACCAATGCTTCGGAGCGCAGCTCGTCGCTGCGAATCTGCCCGATGCGGGGCCCGTCGAGGCGCAGGGCCACACGGCTGCTGTTCGAGGTGACGACGTACGGCACGCGACAGAGCTCGGCGAGTGCATCGGCGCCGAACCAGTCGGCACGCGGGCCCCTCGCGACCACGAGCTCCACCGGTTCGGTCGGCTGGGGTACCGGGGCGATATCGACGCGATGGCCGCGGACCGCTGCGGCGTCGGCTGCGTGCAACGTTGTACCTGCAGCGAGCGGCGCAGGCCCGATGCCGCTCAGCTGATCGGTGGAGGAAGATCCGAGGACTCGTGGCGCCACGAAGCCACCGGCCACCGCGAGGTACGTGTACACCTGCGTGGGCCCGTAGCCGACGCGCAGGATGTCACCGGCGGCGAGGGTGAAGGGACTGTGAAACCCAATGGCGCGACCGTTGACATCGGTCGCTCGACGAGCTCCGGTGAGCGCAACCAGCACGGTGTCGAGCGCGAACAGCTCGAGCCCACCGAGCACGACCTCCAACGTCACCGCTCGGTCGTCGTTGCCGACGAGCCGGTTGGCCAATCGGTGACCGGCGAGATCGGCAGCCCCCGAGCTTCCGACGCCTAGCGCGGCGTGACCATGTCGGCCGAGATCTTGGAACGTGGTCCTCGCGCCTGGCGTCATCACGTCGAACACGGGGGAGGGCACGCGCCGAGTGTGCCCGGACCGCGGTGCGTCGCGCCAGCCGTCAACCTCCGCTCGGGGCCACCGGCAGGGTACATTCCGCGAGCTGTCACGCAGGGAGGGTGTTGCGTTGGGGGACCAGGATGTTTCGGCGGACGACGTCGACGGCGAGGGTCGATTGGTCGGTTGGCTCGAAGCCCGGCTGCCCGGTGCGGAAGTCGTCGAGCTCGACGACTTCCGCCGGCCCCAAGGGAGCGGCTTCTCCGCGGAGACTCAGATCTTCACCGCTCGAGTCGTGCGCGACGGTGTTCTGGCCGAGGAGAAGTTCGTCCTCCGTCGCGAAACCCCCGATCCGGCGGTGTACCCGCAGCAGTCGCCCGAGCTGGACGTCGAGATCGACATCCAATACCGCGTCATGACGGCGCTGCGCGACCACTCGACGGTTCCCGTGGCGCCGCTCGTCGGGTACGAGGCAGACCCGGCGGTGCTTGGTGCGCCGTTCTTCGTCATGCGGTTCGTCGACGGCGTCGTTCCGATCGAGAACCCGCTCTACACGACGCAAGGATTCTTCGTCGATGCGTCGCCCGCGGAGCGCCGCCGCATGATTGAGAACGGGTTGCGCATGCTTGCGCAGGTGCACGCGGTTGACCACCGCGCTGCTGGACTCGACTGGCTGGTGCCCGAAGGGGTCGTGCCCGGAACCCGTCAGCAGCTCGACCTGTGGGAGCGCTATGCGCGCCACGAGCTCGGCGACCGCTCCCATCCGCTCTTCGACGAAGCAATGGCCTGGCTCCGGGCGCGGATACCCGAGGACCCTTTCGTGGGCTTGTGCTGGGGCGATCCGCGGCCGGGCAACGTGATCTGGTGCGACTTCGCGCCGGCGTGCGTCACCGACTTCGAGGCCGTGTCGATCGCTTCACCTGACCAAGACCTCGGGTGGTGGCTCATGTTCGATCATTGGGTGCACGAGACCTACGGTGTCGAACGCCTCGAAGGCGAGCCGACCCGCGACGAGCAACGCGAGATCTACGCCGGGTTCGCGGGTCGCGACATCCCCTCGTCGACCTTCCACGAGATCTTCGCCGCCACCCGCTATGCCGCAATCGTGATCCGGGTGATGAACCGCACCGTGGCGCGAGGCCTCGCTCCGGCCGACCACACCGTCTGGCTCGTCAACCCCGCCACCGTGTGCCTCGAGGACCTGTTGAGCAGGGTTCGTGGCGCGAGCGCAGAGGAGCAATCGTGAGCATGCATCCCGACGACGAGTTCCACCCGCCCACCGACGACAACCCCGATTGGACCGAGACGTGCTGGTTCACGTTCACCGTGCCCGAGCGGCGCATGTCGGGCCAGCTCTACCCGTTCTTCCGCACGAACCAGAAGGTCGCGGCCGGTGGCGCCTACTTCTGGGACGACCACGGCAGCGAGATGTGGAACTGCCTCTACGCGAAGAACTTCTGGCACTTGCCCATCCCGCCCGAGCCGTTGTCCGACATCGCGCTACTGAACGGCATCCGCTATCAGTGCCTCGAACCGCAGCACCGCTACCGCATCCGCTTCGACGACCCCGAAGCGGATGAAGTGCACGTCGACCTCGAATTCACCTCGGTGACGCCGCCGCATTATCTCGGTGAGCACCACCTCGATCAGCCCGGTCGCTACGTGGGCTCCATCGTGCTCCGTGGCGAGCAGATTGCCGTGGATTCCTACGGCTTCCGCGATCGATCGTGGGGCCCCCGGTCGCAATTCGGTGTCGGCCTGTCGTCATCGAGCGCCCAGCACGGCGGCTACAGCTACGCGACGGCCTCGGCAAGCGATGCGTTCCACACGATCACCATGGACTTCGGATCGGGTTGCAACAACATCCACGGCTATCTCTTACGCGACGGCGAATGGGCCAAGTTGGCTTCGGCGACGCGCGAGGTCGTCGAGCGCGATCCACGAACGGGTCATCAACGGCGCGTACGCATCACGGGCAGCGATCAGCTCGGCCGCGAGCTGGTGGCCGACGGCGTGTGCCTGAACCAGTTGGCGTTCCCGATCAACCCCAACCTTTTCACGATCAACTGCCTCACCGAGTGGACCTTCGGCGAGGTCACCGCCTTCGGCGAAGACCACGACAACTGGAGTGCCGCGGGCATCCGGGGGTTCTTGCGACAGTTCCTCGGGTACGACACCTCTACCAGGTGACCTCGAGCGTCTGGGGGCCACGCAGCTGCAGCGTGTTGCGCCATTCGAAGCTGTCGGTCGCGGGCCGGAGGCCGGGGAAGCGATCGAGGAGCGTACGGATGCCCACCGACACCTCGGTACGGGCGAGCGACGCGCCCAGGCAGTAGTACGCACCGAAAGAGAACGCGAGGTGATTCGTGAGGTCGCGGGTGATGTCGAGTCGGTCGGGGTCGGGGTAGCGAGCGGGATCGCGGTTCACCGCGCCGAGGAAGATGTAGACCATCTCGTGCGGTGGGATGTCGACGCCTCCGACGTGGGTCCCGTCGAGCGCCACGCGGTGGTTGATCTGTACGGACGCGTCGTAGCGCAGGAACTCCTCGACTGCGTTCTTCGTGAGCTCGGGGTGATCGCGCAGCAACGCGAGCTGATCGGGGTGGCGGAACAGCGCGACCTCGGCGTTGCCGAGGAGGTCCTGCGTGGTCTCATGCCCCGCTTGCAGCAACAAGATGGCGTTGGCGATGAGCTCGGTGTGGGTGAGCTTCTCCCCTTCGGCCTCGGCCTCGATGAGCGACGAGAGGAGGTCGTCGCCGAGCGCCGACTTCCGCTTCTCGACGAGATCGGTGAAGTAGTCGACGAGACCACGCGCCGCGATGTCGCCGCGGACGGCCACCTCGTCGGTGACGAACTTCTCGCCCATGCGGGCGAAGTCCCACGACAGCGCCTTGATGGTGGCGAAGTCTTCCTCGGGGATGCCGAGGACGTGCGCGATCACGTTGAACGGGAGCTCGTAGTTGAACTGGTCGACGATCTCGGCCCGCCCGTCGGCCTCGAAGCGGTCGCAGAGTTCGTTCGCGACGCGTTCGGCGATCGGCCGCCAATGGGCCATTGCCCGAGGGGTGAACGCAGCCTTCACGAGATTTCGAACCCGCTGGTGCGGCTCGGGCTCCTGCCAGACCATGACGTTGCGCATGACGTCGGTGAAGGTGCCGTCGCCCTTCTTGAACGCCTCCTCGACCACCGCAGGATCGTTGACGACGCGAGCGTTCCTGAAGATCTCGTCGGTTTCGGCAAAGCGAGTGAAGGTCCACGCGCCGTGGAACAATTCGGGCGGATTGCGATGCACGGGTGCCACGCGGCGGAGCTGGTGGTAGAGCGGGTACAGCTCACCGCGCTGTTCAGGATCGATCAGCCGAGCCATGATCTCGTACGGGTCGTCGGGTAACCCTGGCGGGTTCCAGTCAACGGGCCCGAAGGTGGCCGGCGTGCCTGGCGTTTTGACGGTGGCGGTCATGTTTCCCTCCGAGAGAGCCGGCCACCCCCCGGGCGACCAGGAGCGATGCTAGTGGCACGGACGGCTCACGAGCTGCTGGGTAGGCTCTCGCCGACTTCAGGGGGAGCACATGGTCGATGTTGAGGGATGGCTTCGCCATCGCACGTGGTTCGCGGTCGCGCTGTCATCGGAGATCAACGGCGGTGCCGTGCATCGCGCCGAGCTCTTCGATGATCGCCTGGTGGTTTTTCGTGAAAGTAGCGGGGCCCCGGTGGTGCTCGGCGCACGTTGCCCGCACATGGGGGCCGATCTCGGCCTCGGTGAAGTGGTCGGTGACACCATCCGCTGCACCTTCCATCACTTCTGCTTCGGTGCCGACGGTCGCTGTGCGAGCGTGCCATCGGGTGAACGCGTTCCGCCCGCCGCGCATGTGCCGAGTTTTCCGGCGGTCGAGCGATGGGGCTTGGTCTGGGCGTTCAACGGCGAGGAGCCCGAGGGAGAGCCGCCGGGCATACGCGGTTACGACGACACCGGGCTTGTGGTGCGGGCCCGCCGTACCGATGTGTTCCCGGTCGAGCCCTGGGTGATCCTCGGCAATTCCTTCGACTTCCAGCACTTGCGTTACGTCCATGGATTGCGGTTCGAGGATCCTGACCCGATCACGTGGAATGAGGATGGAACGGTCGAGTACGACGTGCCGTTCGACTCCGACGAGATCGGCTCGTTCGCTCAACGCATCCGGGTGAGCGGCACGAACACCGTCTCGTACGTCACCTCGGGAGCGGTTGACAGCATGGGCTTGTTCACCAGCACACCCTGCGCGACCGGCTCGCAGAGCTACTACCTCGCCGCCACCTCTCGAGACGGCGACGCCGAGGCCATCGAGGCGCGACTGGCCTTCCAAGAGGTGGTGGCCGATTCGTTGCTCGTCGACGACATCCGGGCCTTCACCGGCATGGACTTTCGCGAAGGCGCGTTTGTCAGCGCCGACCGGCATCTCGTGCAGTGGTTCCGCCATGCACGGAACTTCCCGGTGTTCGCACGTTGAGCGCGCTCGACGGTCAGGTCGCGATAGTCACCGGGGGTGCCCGGGGGATCGGTCGGGGCATCGTGCTCGCCCTTGCGTCCGCAGGCGTCGATATCGCCATCGGTGATCTGCTCGATGATCCGTCGGTGCGAGACGAGGCGGCTGCCACCGTTGCTGCGGTCGAGGCACTCGGTCGGCGCGCGGTGTTGTCTCGGTGCGACGTCCGCCACGAGGCCGATACCGATGCCCTCGTGGCCACCGCACTCGAGACGTTCGGCCATCTCGACATCGTCTGCGCCAACGCAGGGGTGTGCGTGCTTCAACCCTTCGCCGAGCTCAGCGTCGCCGAGTGGCAGCGCACGTTCGACATCAACACCACCGGCGTGTTCCTTACGTGTCGATCGGCCATGTCCGCCTTGGTGACACAGGGAAAGGGCAGCATCGTGGCCACGTCGTCAGTCGCAGGGCTCAAGGGTGGGCTCAACCTTGCGCACTACAGCGCGAGCAAGTTCGCGGTCATCGGGTTCATCCAGTCATTGGCCCTCGAGTTCGGTCCGGCGGGTGTTCGGGCCAACTGCGTACTTCCGGGCACCGTGCTCACCGACATCTCAGGGAACCACCTGAGCAGCCTCGGTGTCCCAGTTGACCAGCACGAGGTCGCGTTGACCGCCGCCACGGCTGCGCGGATGCCGCTCGGGCGCATCCAGACGCCGGCCGACATTGGCCAAGCGGTCGTCTACCTGTGCCAAGCCGAGAACGTGACGGGTACGTCAATCAACGTGTCGGGTGGGAGTGTGCTGTGAGCGCCGTCGACGAGTCGGTGATCGAGCGTGTGATCACCAAGTTGCTGTTGCGGTACGCACATGCGGTGGACCGGCGCGACTACGACGCCGTCGCGCGCTGCTACTGGCCCGATGCCATCGACGAGCACGCGACCTTCCGCGGCAACGCGGTCGACTACGTGGCATGGCTGCGCGACGTGCTGCCGGCAGTCGCTGTATCGACGCATCAGTTCACGAACATCCTCATCGACGTGCACTCGCCGACCGATGCGTCCAGCGAGACGTATTGCCTGAACGTGAGCGTGTTTTGCGGCACGGAGGGTGAACCCGACCGGCTCAGCACGGCCCACCTGAGGTACCTCGACCGCTTCGAGTGCCGCAACGGCGACTGGCGCATCAGCGACCGACGCGTCGTCACCGACTGGTCCCGATCGGAGACCCCGCCCCCGATGGTTCGCTGAGTAGCGCCGCCCTACATCGTGAGCCTCCCGTTTGACAGCACTGAAGCTTCGGGTCTCGCGGAGGTACGCGATCTCACGTGGTGGTTGCAACATCGGGTCGAGTGAGGTGGTTGAGTCGACTCCGTTGGGCGACCGCGATGGCAAAGAAGTGGCGGGGTGGGCTTCTGGGAGTCGTCGGGCTGGGTCGAGCCGAAGGCCGCTCGCGGCAGGGCGCTACACGGTGCGGTGTCTCCCGGGCGGAGGGGCTCGATAGGCACTGGCATGGGCCAAGAGTGGATCGGGGAACGGGCAAGTTCGCCCGCCGCCGTATCCTTGAGAGCCCTATGGCCTTGTCGACCGCCCCTCCTGCCGCGCCAGCGCCCCCGCGCGTGTTGTCGGTCACTGATGGTTCGGCCGCAGCGCGGGCGGGAATCGTGCCGGGCGACGAGATCTTGGCGATAGACGGCGCGGTGCCCCGCGATGTCCTCGAGTACCAACGGCTCGTCGACGAAGCCGACGTCGTCGTCTCGTTGCGGCGTGGTGGCATCGAGATCGACCTCGAGGTGCCCAAGCGCGAAGGGGAGCTGTTCGGCGTCGAGGTGCACGCGGCGTTGTTCGATCAGGTGCGCACCTGCGACAACCACTGCGAGTTCTGCTTCATCTACCAACTTCCGCCCGGCATGCGCAAGAGCCTCTACCTCAAGGACGACGATTACCGCCTGTCGTTCCTCTATGGAAACTTCACCACGCTCACGCGCTTCACCGAGGCCGACCTCGAGCGCGTGATCACCGAGGGGCTCTCGCCGCTGCACGTCAGCATCCACTCGGCCGACCACGCGGCCCGAAACGACCTGCTGCGCAATCGACGTGGCGGACCCAGCTTGCGTTGGTTGCGCGCCCTGCTCGATCACCACATCGAGGTGCACGGCCAGATCGTGGTGTGCCCTGGGCTGAACGACGCCGACGAACTCGATCACACGCTCGCCGAGCTGCTCGATCAGTACGCCGAGCTGGCCACGGTGTGCGTGGTGCCGCTCGGCATCAGCAAGTACAACAAAGAACCGCGTATGCGCGAGCACACATCGGCCGAAGCGGCGCAGGTGGTCGACATCGTCGCGTTCTGGCAAGACGCGTTCCTCGCCCACACCGGACGACGGGTCGTGCACGCGGCCGACGAGTACTACCTCCTCGCGGGGCGTCCGTTCCCGAGCCCCGAGGTGTACGAGGGGTTCGCGATGCACGAGGACGGCGTCGGCATGGCGCAGACGTTCGCGCTCGAGTTCCGAGGCGACACCCATGGCACGACCGGCACGCGCGCCGGCTTCTTCGATTGGGTCGACGGTGCGCCGGCCGAGGGCTACCGCTCGCCGCGCCAACCCGCCGCACCTGCCGGTTCGGTGGTGTTGCGCCCGCGCCGTAACGCACCGGTTGCCATCCTCACCGGGCCTCTCGGCGCTGCGGTACTCGAACCGCTCGTCGCCTCGCTTGGTCGCACCGATGTGCGGGTGCTCACCGTCGCCAATGAGTTCTTCGGCGGCAACACTGGTGTCACCGGTTTGATGGTGGGCGCCGATGTCGCCCGTGTCCTCGCGGCCGAGCCTCACGGTCACCGCTATCTCCTGCCCGACGTGTGCCTCACACACGGCGTCTTCCTCGACGGCATCGCCCCGGCCGATCTGCCACGCGTTGTCGAAGTCCTCCCCACCGATGGGCATGCGCTGCGCGCTGCTCTGAAGGAATGCCCATGAGCCCGTTGCCCATCGTCGCGATCGTCGGTCGCCCCAACGTGGGGAAGTCCACGCTCGTCAATCGGCTCGTCGGCCGCCGCGTCACCATCGTCGAAGAACGCCCCGGCGTCACCCGCGACCGCAAAGAGGTCGAGTGCAACTGGCTCGGCCGCGACTTCATCGTGGTCGACACCGGTGGTTGGATGCCGAAGGGCGACGAGCTCGACAACAAGGTGAGCGCCCAGAGCGAGCGCGCCATCAACGAAGCCGACGTGATCTGCTTCGTGGTCGACGGCGCGGTCGGCATCACCGAGGACGACGCGCGTGTCGCGCAGATGCTGCGCGGGCTCGGGCGCCCGGTGCTGCTCGCCGTCAACAAGATCGACGATTCCCGCCACGAGGTCAACATCTGGGACTTCGTCTCGCTTGGCCTCGGTGATCCGCATCCGGTCAGCGCGCTGCACGGCCGTAGCACCGGTGATCTGCTCGACGCGATGGTCGCGTTCTTCCCAGCCGACCCCGACGCGCCCGTCTCCGGCGCCGACGTCGTCGTCAACCCGGAAGACGTCGGCCCTCGGGTGTTCTCCGTGGCCATCGTCGGGCGCCCGAACGTGGGCAAGTCCACGTTGTTCAACCGACTGATCGGCGATGACCGCAGCGTGGTGCACGACCTCCCCGGCACCACACGCGACACCATCGACACCATCGTCGACACGCCCACCGGGCCGGTGCGCTTCATCGACACGGCGGGCATGCGCCGCAAGTCGAAGATCGACGACGGCACCGAGTTCTATTCGATGGTGCGGGCGTTGCAGGCGGTCGACGGCGCCGACGTTGCGCTGCTCGTCATCGACGCCACGGTCGGTGTTTCGGCGCAGGATCAACGCCTCGCCGAGCGGGTCGACGCGGCGGGTTGTCCGGTGGTGGTCCTGTTGAACAAGTGGGAGACCATCGCCGATGCCGAAGAGCGGGCCAAGATCAGCTCCGACATCGAGCGCAAGCTGCACTTCATCGGCGATTCGCCGGTGCTGAAGATCAGTGCGCTCACCGGCAAGGGCGTGCACAAGCTGCTTCCCGCCCTGGCCGAGTCCATCGTCGACTACCAAAAGCGCGTACCCACGCGAAAGGTCAACGACGTGATCATGCGCGCCCAGTCGGCGACGCCGGCGCCGCACGGTGGACGCATCATGTACGCGACCCAGGGTGCGACCGATCCGCCCACCTTCACGCTGTTCGCGAACAAGGACATCTCGCCCGCGTATCTGCGCTACCTCGAGCGCATGTTGCGCGAGGAATTCAAGTTCGGATCGACGCCGATCAAGATGCGCGTGCGTCGCCGCGACGCCTGATCTTTGCGACCCGAGATCCCGAGCTGAGCCGTCATGCCGTGGTGCGAGCCGTGCGGGCGCTTCTACAACCCCAATACGCTGCGATCCGACGGCACCTGCGCGAACAATCACCCGGTAGCCGACGCGAAGGGTGCGTCGACCAAGGTGCCGTGGCACTTCTGGATGCTGCTCATCGCGCTCGGCATCTATCTCGGCTGGCGAGTGATCCAAGGCGTGGTGTGGCTCGCAGGCTGAGCCCGCGAGCCACACCAGCTTCTTGAACGATCAGAGGATGAAAAGCATCTCCTGGTAGGTCGGCAGCGGCCACAGGTCGTCGGCCACCTCGGTTTCGAGGGTGTCGGCGGCGGTGCGCACGGCAAGCATGGCCGGCAGGAGTTCGTCGCAGGCGTGCACGGCCTCGGCCATGGCGTCCTCGGCTCCATCGTGAGCCAGTGCATGCGACAGCGTCGCGATGCCTTCCTTCAGCGCGGTGAGGCACGTCGAGACGGTGTCGAGAACGCTGGTGTCGTAGGCGTAGCCGATGGACATGAGCGACGCCGCGTTGTTGGCGAGCTCACCCTGGTACCGCAGCGCGGCGGGCAGGATGACCGTCTTGGCGATCTCGAGCGTGGCCTTGGCCTCGACGTGGACGCTGAGCGAGTACTGCTCGAGGTTCACGTCGTAGCGGCTGCGCAGCTCGCGGTTGGAGAGCACGCCGTACTTGGCGAACAGCTCCTTGACCGACTCGGACTGCATCTCGGGGAGCGCGTCGATCGTGGTGCGCAGATTGGGCAGGCCACGTGCGGCGGCCTCGGTCTGCCACTCCTCGGAATAGCCGTTGCCGTTGAAGACGACCGCACCGTGGGTGGTGATGATCTCCTCGAGCACCTTCTGCACGGCGACGTTGAAGTCGGCGCCGGGCGCAGCCATCGCGGCCTCGAGGGAGGTCGCGATGAAGTCGATCGAGTCGGCGAGGATCGTGTTGATGGCGATCATCGGGCCGGCGATCGACTGGCCGGAGCCCGGGGCCCGGAACTCGAAGCGGTTACCGGTGAATGCGAAGGGGCTCGTGCGGTTGCGGTCGCCCGGATCGGTGGGCAAGGCGGGCAGCGTGTCGACACCGATGATGAGGGTGCCCTTCTCCTTCGACGACGTGGCGCCCCCCTTGGCGATCTGATCGAAGACGTCGGTCAGTTGCTCGCCGAGGAAGATCGAGATGATCGCCGGTGGGGCCTCGTTGGCGCCGAGGCGATGATCGTTGGACGCCGATGCCACCGCGGAGCGGAGGAGGCCGCCGAACTTGTGCACGGCCCGGATGACTGCGGCACAGAACACCAGGAACTGGGCGTTGTCGTGCGGGTTGTCGCCCGGGTTCAAGAAGTTGCCTTGCATGCTGTTGCCGATGGAGAAGTTGACGTGCTTGCCCGAGCCGTTGATCCCGGCGAAGGGCTTCTCGTGCAGCAGGCACTCCATGCCGTACTTCTGGGCCACCTTCCGGAGGGTGACCATCAGCAGTTGCTGGTGATCGGCGGCCAGGTTGGCCTTTTCGAACACCGGTGCGATCTCGAACTGGCCGGGGGCGACCTCGTTGTGGCGGGTCTTCGCGGGGACGCCCAGCTTGAAGAGTTCGCGCTCGGCTTCGATCATGAACGCCAGGACGCGCTCAGGGATGGCGCCGAAGTAGTGATCGTCGAACTCCTGGCCCTTCGGCGGACGAGCGCCGAACAGCGTGCGGCCCGAGGCGAGCAGGTCGGGGCGGGAGAAGAAGAAGTGCTGGTCGATCAGGAAGTACTCCTGCTCGGCCCCGGCATACGACACGACGGTGTCGGTGTGGGTATGGCCGAAGAGCGCGAGGATGCGCTGGGCCTCGATGTTGAGGGCCTGCTGCGAGCGCAGCAACGGGGTCTTGAGGTCGAGCGCCTCGCCGGTCCAGGAGATGAACACAGTGGGGATGCACAGTGTGTTCCCGTTGGGGTTCTCGAGGATGTACGCCGGGCTCGTGACGTCCCAACCGGTGTAGCCGCGTGCTTCGAACGTGCCGCGCAGGCCACCGTTGGGGAAGCTCGAGGCGTCCGGCTCGCCCTGGATGAGGGTCTTGCCCGCGAACTCGGCGATGGCCGCTCCGCTGCCATCGGGCTCGAGGAAGCTGTCGTGCTTCTCGGCGGTGAGCCCGGTGAGCGGGTAGAAGACGTGCGCGTAGTGGCTGGCGCCTTTCTCGATGGCCCAATCCTTCATGGCGGACGCCACGGCGTCGGCGACGGTCGGGTCGAGTGGCTCGCCGAGCTCGATCGTTCCCATGACGGCGCGATACACCGCTTTCGGCAGGCGAGCCTGCATGACCGACTTGCTGAACACGTTGTACCCGAACAACTTGCCGGGTGCTTCCAGCGGCCCGTCGCTCGCCGGTGGCCGGTACGACGTGACGGCGTTGACCGCATTCTGGCGTGCTGAACTTCCACTCATTGGTGACTCCTCGAGGCTCCATTGCGCGACTCGCGCAACCTACGAGCGGTAGATCACGGGAGTGTTTCCAAACGGTGACGGCTCAGTGCGGATCAAGCGGCCCGCGGGCTGGGGGATCGGCTACCGAAGCGGGTACAGTACTCGCCCGTCACGGGCTGTGGCGCAGCTTGGTTAGCGCGCTTGACTGGGGGTCAAGAGGTCGGGGGTTCGAGTCCCCCCAGCCCGACAACATAAGTCCTGGTCAGAGCCCGCGAGGCTCCCAGGCTGGTGCCGAGGGTAGCAACCGGGTCAGCAACGGGTGACGCCTTTCATAGGAGCAGCAGCCGGGTCGAGCGCTGGCGTCCAACGCACACGGCAGGGAGCTGGAGGACATCGTCGGTCGTCACGATCCGGCCGGGCGCGGACGAGCCGACGATCCTTGATCGGATGCGTTCCGCGGAGGCCGGCGCGTGAACCGCGACGGGTGGGTCCTTCCGGATCCGCGTATGGCACTGGACGACTCGCCGGAGGCCGCGCCGAGTCGCGCCATGCTCCAGGCCGCGTATCGCCTCGAGTTCGAGCGGACCGGCGTCGAGGCTTGGCTCGCGGAGGACGTTGCGATGATCGAGGCGGAGCTCGTTTCGCAGGGCCGCAGGCTGCGCGCCGTGTAACGCGATCCTCGCCGGACCGCCCGGCGCAACGGTAGGCGAGGTGCAGCGGCACCGCGTGCCCGGGGGTGTGAACGAGGTCGGAAACGGAGCAGGTCCGGCGGGACGGTCCGACCGTGGCGTGACGCCGAACGCCGAACGCCGAACGCCGAACGCCGAACGCCGAACGCCGAACGCGCACTAGGGTTCCGCCGCGGAGTGTGCGAGGGCTGGATGATGGAGCGCGTCCTGAGACGTCTGACGTGTTCGCTGGCGACGCTGGCCACCCTGGTTTTGGTTGCGGCCGCGTGTTCCGATGACGGCGGCTCGTCGTCGACGGAGGGGAGCTCGACGAAGGTCGTCGCGCTCGGCGTGCTGGCACCGATCGACGGCGGACTGACGGACTTCGGTCGCGGCATCCGCAACTCGGTGGAGCTCGCCGTGCGCGAGGCGAACGCGGCCAAGGCCGTCCCCGGGTGGACGATC
>CAFABA010000044.1_pt1 | contig 19990 bp, 23 predicted proteins | sample 7267731 | NCBI WGS metagenome assembly CAFABA01 (sample SAMEA6814000, study PRJEB35770) | uncultured Acidimicrobiales bacterium | biome: Freshwater; feature: Freshwater reservoir; material: water | place: Czech Republic | collected 2017-08-18 | depth 30m m | reverse complement strand
TGGGTCCGGGCAGCCAGCTGCACGCCGCCAGGGCCGGCGCGTTCCAGAACCGCGCGTGGAGATCGCCGAGGAAGTCCGCTGCAGCGAGGGTCTGCGCGGTCGTCGCGCCCGTGAGCTGGTCGGCCGGTTGATGATCGACCAGCTCGTTGAGTACCAGCACCGGCCCGTCGTCCGTGTCGACGATTGCGTGACATCGCGGCGTGGCCAGACCAGCGCCCGGCAGAAGATCGCGGTAGGTGCCGGCTTCGCGCGCGTAGTAGCCGAACTGTTGGGCGATGGCTCGAGTGCGCGCGTCGTTCGACGGTTCCTTCACGACCAGCCGGCGACCGTCGCGAAGCTCGAGGCGCGTCGCGCTCGCGAGCAGCCCGACGCCCGCGCCGACGGCTTCGGCGTGGCGCACCTCGACGGCTTCGCCGAGGGCCCGAGACAACCACGCGTCGCGCTCCTCATTCGCTGAACCTTCACCCATGGGCTCTGGTCCTAGCATGCGGAGATGTTCCTGGCGTTCTTCGTTCTCCTGATCGTCGGCGCGGCAGCTGAGCTCTATGTGGCGCTGCAGGTGGCACATCAGATTGGTGCCCTCGAGACGGTGTTCGTGCTCGTGGGCCTCGGCCTGTTCGGTGCGTGGGTCATCCGCCGTGCCGGCATGGGCGCGATCGCTCGTACGTTCGCGAGCCTCGCCGAGGGCCGCTCGCCCACCGACGACATGATCAACGGCGGCCTCGGGTTCGCGGCCGGCCTCTTGTTGTTCATCCCGGGCTTCATCAGTGCGGCGTTCGGCGCGCTCTTTCTGTTGCCGCCGATCCGGGCTCTGCTGCGCTCGACGATCCGCACACGCGTCAAGCGCCGCATCGACGCCGGGCGGGCCTCGCGCTTCGGCCCTCGCTTCGGCACAGTGATCAACACTGAAGGCCGGGCCACGCGCCGGCCGTCCCGACAATCCGAGCTGGAGTAGCAACGCGCGCGATGGGTGACACCTCGGCCGCGAGATATCGTTGCCGTATCGCGACTGCATCGCGATCTATGTCACCACGTCGATCTTGTGGATCGTGCCCGACCGCCGCCTGGCCGACATCGAGCTCAGCGAGGACTGTCCGCTCGGGCGTCGCTGGCCGCAAGCGCAGCATCGACTGCCCCCATGAGGCGAGCGCTGCACCCGGCCATCTCGACCGGTGGCACCACCTCATCGGCGATGCGGGCGACGATCGCACGCAGGGCCTCGCCGGCGGGCCCGGGGCCGAGCACCACGGGGTTGCCGTGGTCGCCACCGTGGGCAACGGCTTCGTCGATGGGCACCTGACCGAGCAACGGCACGCCGATCTCGGCGGCCAACTCGGCGCCGCCGCCGGAGCCGAACAGCTCGTAGACGGTGCCCTGCTCGTTGACGAAGGCGCTCATATTCTCGACGACCCCGACGATGCGCAGGTAGTTGTTGCGGCCCATGTTCGCGGCGCGTGCAGCAACGCGCTGTGCGCTCCGCGCGGGCGTGGTCACAACGACCATCTCGGCGCGCGGTAGCAGTCGCGCCAGTCCCATCTGCACGTCGCCGGTGCCGGGAGGCATGTCGATGATGAGGTAGTCGATGTTGCCCCACAGCACGTCCTCGAGAAAGTGCTGCACCGCTCGGCTGAGCATGAGGCCGCGCCACATGAGCGCAGTTGCCTCGTCGTCGACGAGGTGCCCCATCGACACAACGCGCAGGGTGCCCCCGGGCCCGGCGGCGCTCGGTTCGATGCGCCGTTCGAGGGGCGAGATCTTCTTGGTCGCGGGGTCGCCGCCGAGCCGGCCGGTGACGCCCAGCATGCGGGGCACCGAGTAGCCCCAGATGTCGGCGTCGAGCACGCCGACCGTGTAACCGCGGGCCGCGAGCCCGGCCGCCACGTTCACGGAGATTGACGACTTGCCGACGCCGCCCTTGCCCGACGCGATCATGATGACCTTGGCCGTGGGCGGGATCTGGGTCTCGGGCGCGGACTCGGCCTTGTTCCAGCGGGCTTTGGCCATGGCCGCGGCCTTCTCGTCCTGGGTGAGCTCGCCCCAGTCGATGCCCACCGACGTGACCCCGGGGAGCGAGGCCACGCGGGCTTTCACGTCTTTTTGGATCTGCGCCCGCAGCGGGCAGCCCGCCGTGGTGAGCGAGATGCGCACCCGAACGCCACCGTCCGGCGCGACGGTGGCGCCCTTGGCCATGCCGAGCTCGACGATGTCGCTGCCGAGCTCGGGGTCGATCACCCCGCGCAGCAAACCCATGACCGCTTCGGGTGTCGGGGGCGTGGCAGAGGGCATGGGGGCCATTTTACCGGTTCCGGCCGTGTAATCTTGGCGTGTGGCCTTTGATCCCGAGATTCCTGACCGGCTGGTCGACGACCCCGGTACCTGCGTCGGTACCGAGCCGGCGCGGCTGGCGGTGCTGAAGGCCCTCGGCGACAACACCCGCTACGCAATCTTCCTCGAGCTCGCTCGGTCGCCGCGCCCGCTTGCCACGAACGACATCGCGCGCACCCTCGGGCTTCATCCCAACACGGTACGTCCCCATCTCGAACGGATGCGCGAGGTCGGGCTGCTCGAGGTCCGCGTCGATTCGCGCGGCGGTGTCGGCCGGCCCCAGCACGTCTATTCGATGTCGGCCGATGCGCCGTCGCTCGGCCTCGAGCCGCCGGCGTTCCCGTTGCTCGCCCGCATGCTGCTTCGCGTCGCGTCCGAGGCCGGCATCGCATCCGACGACGCCCGCGACGCTGGCCACGAGCAGGGCCGCTCGGCCGCCCAACGGGTTCCCGTCCAGCTCGCCTGTACCGATGCGTTGGTCACCGATCTCCGCATGCTCGGGTTTGATCCCGCCGTGGTGCACGAGCCCGCCGCCGCGTCGATCGGTTTCATGCACTGTCCGTTTCGCGAGCTGGCCGAAGCCAACCCGGCAGTGGTCTGCGGGTTGCACCAGGGGATGATTGAGGGTTTCGTCGAGACCCGAGGTGGGGCGCGGGTGCGCGAGTTCCGAACCCTGGTGCATGGCACCAACCCATGTCAGGTCGATCTCGTCGTCGATGCGGGCGCACGTTGACGAACGGGCCTAGGAATGCGATGACCTACCTCGCGGTTCCATTCGGTACACTGCCGCCATCGGGGACCTATCCACAGGGAGGCATCTCGTGATCACCATTACGGAAACCGCAGCACACAAGGTGAGCGAGCTCATCAAGGCGGAAGGTGACGACGCCCTCGCGCTGCGCGTCGCCGTGCGCCCCGGCGGGTGCTCAGGTTTCAGCTACGAGATGTTCTTCGACACCGACATCGACGCAGAAGACGTGCTCAGCACCTTCGGCGAGGTCAAGGTCGTCGTCGACCCGTCGAGCGCTCAGCTCCTCACCGGCGCCACGCTCGACTACAAGGACGGCCTGCAAGGTGCAGGCTTCTCCATCGACAACCCCAACGCCCAGCGCACCTGCGGCTGCGGCAACTCCTTCAGCTGACCAACGCCAAGGCCGACTTCAGCTCGGCGCTGTCCCAGCTGAAGTCGAGCCGGGACCGCACGATCGCGTCCGCATCAGCCACGTACAACGATGGTTCGTAATCGAGCCCGTAGGTGGTGATCGTGTCCGTGGTCTTCGGTGCTCCCGAGCTCTTCTTGTTGGGCTCCACGTAGACCTCGGCGTGCACGATCTGGAAACGGCCGAGGGTGGGTGCCAGGTCAACCAAGAGCTCGAGCACTGGGCCACATATTGCGGTCTGGCAGAAGCCTGGGGTCGAGACCGCCAACACGATCGGCTTCTTTCTCGCAATGGCATCGGTCAGCGTGACTTCGTGGAACGGGCACGGCTTCGGCGACCGGGTGCACACGGGGTTGACCCCACGGGCGTCGGCCGTGGTGGGCGTAACCACCGGGCGCAGCGCGTCGCCGATCTGCACGAGCTTCACCGTGTCGCGCGTGGCGACCTTGAACTTCAAACTCCGGGCCGAGAACGCGGCACGAGCCTCGTACTCGCCGGCCTCGGGCGCGGTGAAGGTGAGCGGGTAATAGGGGGTCGGGATGCCGGACGCGTGCCGGTTCACCGTGGCTGTGGCCACGACCGCGTCGTTGCGGTAGATCGACACGTCGATCGATTCGGGGCCACCGCTTCGCACCGGGGTGCCGTTCTCGTCGAACACCACGAGCGGCAGTCGTTGCGCGATGCCGGCGATGAGCACCGAGGGCGCGGCGAAGCCATCGGCGAACCCCGCGCCCAGCACACGCGCTCCTGAGCTGGCCGAGTCGGTGCCGCGTTGCGCTCCGGTATCGGTGTCGTCACCCCCGCCACACGCTGCGACCAACACGGCCGATCCGGCGCCGGCCAGGAAGACACGTCGAGTGAGCACCGCTCGAAGCTACTGCTCGACGTGCGAGGTTCTCGATCGGGAGTACGGTCGCGGCGTGGACGCTTCCCGGTTGCTCGACGTCGCGGACGACATCGACCTCATCGAGTACTGCTACGCCCAAGGCTGGACCGATGGTCTACCCGTGGTGCCGCCAACTCCTGAGAAGGTGGCGGCCGCGGTCGCCGCGTCCGGTCGAGCCGCCGACGACCTCGTGTGCACCTACGCCGAACGCCAGCGCGACGTCACGGTCGAGCACGTGGCGATCAATGCGGTCATGGCGGGGTGCCGGCCCGAGTATTTGCCGGTGGTGCTGGCCATCGTCGAAGCCATGGCCACCGACGCATTCGGATTGCACGCCGCGAACGCGACCACCGGTGGTTCCGCAGTGGGGTTCGTGGTCAACGGGCCCATCCGCCGGTCCCTCGGCATGAACTACCGCGGCAACGTCCTTGGCCCCGGGAACCGTGCCAACTCCACCATCGGGCGCGCGGTGCGCCTCACCCAGATCAACGCCTTTGGGTCGGTACCCGGCGCCGGCAACGAATCGATCGACCCGGGCGGCCGGCCGATCCTCGATCGAGCGGCAGTGGGTCAACCGGCCAAGTACGCCGGGTACCACATCGTCGAGAACGAAGAGGACTATCCGACGCTTCGCCCGCTGCACGTCGAGCGAGGGCACGCACCCGAGCAGAGCGTCGTCACCGTGTTCGCGACGGTCGGCCACCTGCAACTGTCCATCCATCACGAGTCGACCGCCGCCGAGATCGTCGAGACGATCTGCCACCACCTCGTGGGCACCGGACGCTTCGGGCGTACCGGGTTCTGCGTGCTCGTGATCCCGCCCGAGAACGCCGACATCTTCGTGCGCGACGGTTGGACCAAGGCCGATATCCGCGCCGCGATCTACGCCGGAACGTCTCGATCGGTCGCATGGGTGAAGTCCCACGGTCACTCGCTCACCGGCGGTCTCATGGATCGACGTGGCGCGCCGGTGCAACCAGGCGACGACGACCAGATCGTGGCCATCGCCGCCACACCCGAAGACATCCTGGTCACGGTGGCCGGCGGTCCGGCTGGCGCGTTCGTGCAGGTGCTGTTGCCCTATGGCGGAATGGCCGAACGCGTCGTTCGTGTCCCGTCACCATCTCCTGAGGAGGTCGTATGAAACTTGTGAACCCGGTGGTCGCGGCGAGCACCGTCGGCGCGCAACTCGCGCCGCGGTTGTCTTCGCTCGAAGGCACCACGATCGGCCTGTGGTCGAACGCGAAGCTCAACGCCGACGAGTTGCTCGGCGCGTGCGAGGCCGAGCTCCGCTCGCGCCACGACATCGCGGGCGTGGTGCGCGGTGGGTATCACCCGGCCCGAGTGCTCGGCGGTCACGAGTGGGGAGCCGTCGACTTGTGCGACGCGGTCATCCTCACCCACGGCGATTGAGGCAGTTGCTCGTCGAGCGGTCTGCTCAACCAACTCATGATCGAACGGCGGGGGATCCCCGCGATGCTCATCGGAACCGACCGGTTCCGGTCCGTGCTCGAAGCAACCCGGCGCATGACCGGCGTGCCCGATGTCCGCTGGGCGGAGGTGCCGCATCCTCTCGGCAGCCTCGTCGCACCAGAACTGCGGGACCGCGCTCGGCTCGCCATCGACCAGTTCGAGTCGATCGTCCTCGGCCGCTGAACGACCGTGACCCGAAAGCGGTGGAGTCCAGCCCGCTGATCGGGTCGCGGTCGTTAGCCTGCGGCCGATGCAACTCGAGGTGAACGGCTCCACGGTCGAGGTGGCCGATATGAGTGCGACGTTGCTTGATGTGTTGCGCGACGTTCGTCCTCGGCTCGCCTCGGTCAAGGACGGATGCGCACCGCAGGGCCAGTGCGGCTGCTGCACGGTGCTCGTCGACGGCGAGCCGCGTGTCGCGTGCGTGACACCGGCTCGTCGGGTCGACGGACGTGCGATCACCACGCTCGAGGGTCTGCCCGACGAGCTTCGCGACGCGTGGTCCGACGCCTTCACGGCCTGCGGTGCGAGTCAGTGCGGCTTCTGCACCCCTGGAATCCTCGTTCGCCTCGCGGCACGCGTCGACGGATCGACCTCGCTCGAGAACGCGCTGGCCGCGCATCTGTGCCGATGTACCGGCTGGCAGACCATTCGCGAAGCGGTGGTCGATGTTCGTTCGCCTTCACCGCGCGCCCCTCGCGATCTCGATGCCGCTTCGCGACGTGCGACGATCGAAGGCCGGACGCCCCAACATGTGGGCCGCGACGTCGCCCTCGGTTGTGGCGGCTTCGCCATCGACACGGTCCCCGATGGCGCGCGGTACGCCGTACCCGACGGTGACGGCGGCTGGGTCTTGGGCGACTCGCTGGCCGAGGCGCGTCGGGCGTCGGGCCGCATCCAAGGTCGCCGCACCACCATCGCCGCGACGGCGCCGTTGTCGTTGCCGCCCGGCGAGTGGACCACCACGCTGCGCACCTCATGGGTGGAACCGGGCTACCTCGAACCCGACGTCGCCTGGTGCGAACCCGGCGGCGAGCCGGCGTCTTCACTCGCGAACGGCGGCGCGTTCGGAGCCAAGCAGCACTCGATTGTCGGCGACGCCGCACGACTCCTGGCGGCGCGCGAAGCGCGGACCGTAGCGGTCGTGCTCGGCCGTGAGGACACCGTACGGCTCGGCCCCAAGCGCCCACCCATGGCGATCGGCCTTCGCGCCGACGGGTCGGGCGTGGTACGCGTGGCGCGCACCGCGGGCATCGCCGACGCGATTCGTGCCGTCGCTCCCGGGCTGGTGGTCGACGAGGTCGACATCGCTGGACCGCCGACCTCGGCCGACATCCGAGGTGCCGGCTGGGTCGAGGTGGCGGTCGCGATCGCTGCGGCAACGGGCGCGACGCAGATCACCGCGGCCAACGGAGCGACTGCTTCTTCCACGGTCGACCTCGACGCCGAGGACCGCGGCGTGATCGACGTGCGGGTTCGGTGTGGCGCCGTGCTCGACGAGATCGTGCTGCGGAGCTATTGCATCGGCGCGGCGCACATGGCGTACAGCTGGGTCACGAGCGAGCGATTGGCCGTCGACGCCACCGGCGCGGTGCACGACCTCACCATTCGCAGCTTCGGCATCGTCAAAGCTGCCGAGACCCCACGCATAGCCGTCACGATCGAGCCCGACGACGGGCCGCCGGTCAATGGATCCGACGCAGTGTTCGCCGCGGTGGCCCTCGCCGTGTGGCGGGCGCATGGGCTGCTATCCGAGTGGCCGTGCGGCCGGTAACCTCGGCCGGGTGACGGTGAACAAGCCCCTCGGTCCATATTCGCCTGCCGTGCGTGCGGGCGACTTCCTCGTGGTGAGTGGCCAGACCGGTTCGGTCGACGGCCGGCTCGTGGCTGGTGGGCTCGACGCCGAGTGTCGTCAGGTGCTCGCCAACCTCCGCGGCGTGCTCGAGGCAAACGGCGCGGCGATGTCCGACGTCGTCAAGACCATGGTGTTCCTTACGGACATGGCCGAGTTCGCGGCCATGAACGCGCTCTACGTCGAGGCCTTCGACGGCCATCGGCCGGCGCGCTCCACGATCTGCGTCGCCGGTCTGCCGCTCGGCGCCTGCGTCGAGATCGAGGCCTGGGCCTACGTCGGGCCGAGCTAGCGGTTCGACGCGACGCGCCCGGGTTCGGCCGGGTGGTGCCCCTCGGTTACCATCAACGCGATGGGTGGCACCGTGGTGATGATCGTGATCCTCGTCCTTTCCCCGATCGCCGTGTTCATGAGCGGCGCCGCGGGCGCTGCGCTGGTGAGCACCGTGCTCAAGCGCGATCGCGACGCGGCGTACCAGGACACCGAGCACCTCGCCATTTCCGAGAGCGACCCCTACCACCGCTGAGCGTGGGCGCCCGTTCGATGGCGCTCGTTAGATGGCCCAGCGGGATTGACCGAACGAGTACCCCACCGACCGCATGGTCTGGATGAGGTTGGCGTGCTCTTCGCCGAGCTTCGCCCGGAGGCGTCGAATGTGCACGTCGACGGTGCGCGCCCCGCCGAAGTAGTCATAACCCCACACTCGCGACAACAGGATCTCGCGGCTGAACACCTTGCCCGGGTGCGAGGCCAGGAACTTCAACAGCTCGTACTCCATGTAGGTCAGATCGAGCGGGCGTCCGTTGATGGCGGCCTGGTACGTCTCGAGGTTGAGCACGAGACCGCTGTGCTCGACGACCTCGGCGCGGGCGCTGCGCCCGCTGCGCCACAGCGCGTGCTTCAACCGGGCCTCGAACTCGCGGGGCTGGAAAGGCCACAGGCAGAAGTCGTCGTAGAGGTCGTCGCGCAGGTCGAGTTCGGCGAGCTGGGCGCCGCTCACCATCAGCATCAGCGGTTCGAGCGGCCGGTCGGTCTTGCGCAACGCTCGACACAACGCGAACGCCCCTTCAGGGTTCTTGTCTGCGACCACGATCGCGCCGCCCCAGCCGTCGTCGGGCTCTTCCCGCCGCGCCGCGATGTCGTCGCTCACGGCGCGCCACGACCAACCGGTCAGGTCGAGCATCTGGATGAGCTCGGGCGGTGCTGGGTTGGGGAACACCAGAAAGGGCTGCATCGCAAGTCACCAGATTGGTAGATAACGCTTCAGCTCAAACGGGGTGACCTGTCGTTGGTATTCCCGCCATTCGGCCCGGCGGTTCCGGAGGAACCACTCGAAGATGTGCTCGCCGACCGTCTCGCGCACCAGCTCGCTGCGTTCCATCTCGACGAGTGCATTGTCGAGCGAGTCGGGAAGTGGACGGATGCCGAGATCGGAACGAGCGGCCGCGCTCATCTCGAAAAGGTTGCCCTTGGCCTCGAGGGGCAACGGGTAGCCCTCCTCGATGCCCTTGAGCCCGGCCGCGAGCAACACGGAGTACGCGAGGTAGGGGTTGGTAGCCGAGTCGATGGCGCGGTACTCGATTCGTGTCGAGGCGACCTTGCCCCGTTTCGGGACAGGGACTCGAACGAGCGCGCTCTGGTTGTTTCGGGCCCACGACACGTACTGCGGGGCTTCGTAGCCCTCGTTCAGACGCTTGTAGGAGTTGACGAGCTGGTTGGTGATCGCCGTCATCTCACACGCGTGTACGAGCAATCCGGCGATGAACGAACGGGCGGTGGCCGAGAGTCCACTTTCGTCATCGGGGTCGTAGAAGACGTTCTGCTCACCCCGGAACAACGACAGGTGGGTGTGCATGCCCGAACCCTGTACGCCGTTCAGCGGCTTCGGCATGAACGTGGCCCAGACGCCGGCGTCGAGTGCGATCTTCCGCACGACGAGCCGCAGCGTCATGATGTTGTCGGCCATGGACAGCGCTTCGCTGTACTGCAGGTCGATCTCGTGCTGGCTCGGGCTGTCCTCGTGGAAGCTGTACTCGACCGGGATGCCCAACGCCTCGAGCATGTGCAACGTGCGGCGCCGCAGATCGCTCGCGACGTCGGCGGTGGTGAGGTCGAAGTACGACGCGCGGTCGAGGGGCTGGGGTTCCTTCGACGGGTCGCCGTCGGCGAAATAGAAGAACTCGACCTCGGGGGCGGTGAAGAAGGTGAAGCCCTTGTCCTGCGCCTTCTTGAGGTTGCGCCGCAGCACCTGGCGCGGGTCGCCCGCAAACGGTGATCCGTCGAGGTTCTCGATGTCGCAGAACATGAGGGCGGTTGGCTCGTCGTCGCGGGCCCAGGGCAACAGCTCGAAGCTGCCCGGATCGGGACGAGCGAGCACATCGCTCTCCTGGACGCGACTGAACCCGTCGATGGACGAACCGTCGAACTGGAGACCTTCGTCGAAGACCGCGTCGAGCTCGGCCGGGGAGATCGCGACAGACTTGAGCTGACCGAGCACATCGGTGAACCACAGGCGGATGAGCCGCACGCCGCGCTCCTCGACGGTGCGCAGTACGTATTCCTGCTGGCGTTCCATGACCTCTATCTTGGCAGGCAGGGGAGCGTACGAGAGAAGCCGCGTCTGTCGTTCACACGCCGTTCACAGTGACAGAACGGGAGCGATACCGGCTAGCGGTTACCTTTTGGTGCGGGCACCGTGGTGTGCCGAGCTGGCGATTGTTCCGGTGAACCACAAGCCGAAGAGTTGGAGATGACCGTGGCATATCGCGCTGAATACATCTGGATCGACGGCACCAAGCCGATCCCGCTCATGCGTTCGAAGACCAAGGTCCTCGCCGACGGCGCGAAGCCCGGTACGTGGGGCTTCGACGGTTCGAGCACTAATCAGGCTCCCGGACACAACTCTGACTGCGTTCTCGAGCCGTCGTTCACCTGTCCCGATCCCCTGCGCGGGCCGAAGGACGTGCTGGTGCTGTGCGAGGTTCGTCTGCCTGGCACCAACGAGCCGCATGCCACCAACACCCGCGCGGCCTGCGTCGTGACGGCCAACAAGTACAAGTCTTTCGAGCCGTTGTTCGGCATCGAGCAGGAGTACACGTTCTTCAAAGAAGGCCGTCCGCTGGGTTTCCCGGTCAACGGCTATCCCGCACCGCAGGGTCCGTACTACTGCGGCGTCGGCGCCGACGAGGTGTTCGGTCGCGACATCGTCGAGGCGCACACCACGGCGTGCATGGACGCAGGTCTCGCGATCAGCGGCACAAACGCCGAGGTGATGCCCGGTCAGTGGGAATTCCAGATCGGCCCGGTGGGTACGGTCGAGGTCGCCGATCACTTGTGGATGGGTCGTTACCTGCTCTACCGCATCGCCGAAGACTTCGGCGTGAACGCGTCCATCATCGCGAAGCCCATGCGTGGCGATTGGAACGGTGCTGGCGCCCACACCAACTTCTCCACCAAGCAGATGCGAGCCAACGGCGGTTGGGATCACATCATCGCGGCGTGCGAAGCCCTCGGCGCGCCGGGCAAGCCCGCCGAACATATCGAGGCCTACGGCGTCGGCACCGAAGATCGCCTCACCGGCGCTCACGAGACGGCGCACTGGTCCACGTTCAAGTACGGCGTGTCCGACCGCGGTGCTTCGGTCCGGATCCCCTGGCAGTGCGCGATCGACAAGAAGGGCTACATAGAGGATCGGCGCCCCAACGCCAACATGGATCCTTACGTGGTGACTCGCCTGATCACCAACACGGTGTGCGAGGCGGCATCGGTGGCCAAGGCCGCGAAGCCTCAGGCCAAGGCCGGCGCCAAGAAGTAGTGATTCCGGTCGCCGTGCCCGATCCGGCGACCACGGACAATCGAGTGCAGTGGGGGAGGCTTTGGCCCTGACCTCGCCAAGTCCTCATCGTTTCCTAACATCGGTGGTCCAGACTGCGTAGCAACGTGAGCGAAAACCGCTTGCGACCTGTTCACCAGCGGGCCAGTCGAGGAGTATGCGCATGAGGAAAGCAGCGGTTGCCGGTATCGCGGCGCTGTCCATCACCGGAGGGTCGTTGGTGATCGCCGCTGTCGTCCCGGTCGCCGCCGCCTTGGCGCAGGACTCGGGGGTCACCACCACCGCCCCGGGCGCCACCCCCACTGCGCCGGGCGCCACCCCGGCCTCTAAGGCGGGGCGCCCCGCGGCCGGCCACCCGCGCTTTGGTCAAGCGGCGGCCAAGGCCCGCGACGGCATGGCTGACAAGCGCGACGCGGTGCGCGCGAAGTTCGGCGTCAAGGTCGGGGAGATCGCCACGTTCCTCGGGATCTCGGCCGACGATCTCAAGACGCAGCTCAAGACGAAGTCGCTGGGCGAGATCGCCGGCGACAAGAAGCCCGCGCTGATCACGCTGCTCACCGATGCGATCAACGCCCGGGTCGACGAAGCCGTCGCCAGCGGCAAGATCAGCCAGGCCAAGGCGGACAAGGTCAAGGCCGAGACCGCGGCCCGGGTCACCAAGCTCGTCGACGTCGTCGGCCGCAAGGATCTGGCCGGTAAGCCCGGTGGGATGCGTCCCAAGCGCGGCCGCTGAGCCCGCTTCCCCGCGGACGAGGCCGAGGCCCAAGCACACCAGCCGGGGCGGCGACCTCTAGTTTGGGGCAGTGGCCCTTGCATCGCCGAGCTCGTCGATACCGCCCGAAGTCGCCGGCGTGCCGTTCCTGTCCGCGAGCGATGCCGCACGCGAGCTGACGGTTCTCGCCCGCCGGTTCGCCGCGGCCTTCGAGTGGTTCGCCTCGCGGGCCACAGTCGGTCCGAGCGAGTTGCGCGTCCGGTTCGCCACCGCGAGTCGGGTGTTGGGCGAGCATGCGCAGACGTTCGCGGCGCTGGTTCCCGAGTCGGCGCTCCTGGCTCTGGCTCGGGCCGATGGCGCGGCGGCCGAGCTTGCTCCACACGCGTCGTCAGGTGCGGTGCTCGAGTCTCTCCATCGAGCCATCACGGAGATCTCGGGGCTTGCCACGCCCATTGCCGATGGCGCTCTGGTGCGGGCAGTCGGATCGGCCCTCGTCGATGTGACGGACCTCCGTTTGGCTGTCGCCTCCCTCGAGGAGCGTTTCGGAGCGGTCTGACGTCGTCTGGGCCGTTGGGGCCGATTGCATCGACCAACCATCCCGGTATCTTGTCGCCCATGTGTCGTGCGGTACACGCCCGGTACACTTGCCCGCCTGACCAGTTCCGTGCGTACGGCTCTGGCGCAGGAAGCACTCCATCCACCCGACGTGTCACGGCCGCTGTCCGAGTCACGAGCCCGATTCACGAGTAGGTGCGTCTTGCCGAAAGAGCGCGTCGAGCGGGATGAGGAAGACCTCGTCAGGCTGTACCTCACCGACATCGGCCAATACCCGCTGTTGACGAAGGATGACGAAGTCCGCCTTGCCCAGCAGATCGAGTCGGGCAACGCGGCCCGCGCCGAGTTCGAGGACCCGAAGGCCCAATCCACCCCGGCGAGAAAGACCCAGCTCAAGCGGGAGATCCGCCGCGGCGAAGACGCCGAGCGCACCTTCGTGCAGTCGAACCTCCGCCTGGTGGTTTCGATCGCGAAGAAGTACCAGGCATCTGGTCTACCCCTGCTCGACCTCATCCAAGAAGGCAATCTCGGCCTGATGCACGCCGTCGAGAAGTTCGATTGGCGCAAGGGCTTCAAGTTCTCGACGTATGCCACCTGGTGGATCCGTCAGGCCATCACGCGTGGCATCGCGAACACGGGCCGCACCATCCGCCTCCCAGTGCACGCTGGCGACACGCTGGCCCGGTTGCAGAAGGCTCGGGCGCGACTCGAGCTCAAGCTCGGTCGTCCGGCCACGCTCTCCGAACTCTCGGCCGAGGTCGAGATGCCCGAGGACAAGGTCACCGAGGCGCTGCGCTTTGCTGCCGAGCCGTTGTCCCTGTCCGAGCCGCTGCGCGAGGACGGCGACGCCGAGCTGGGCGACGTGGTCGAGGATCGTTCGGCCGAGAGCCCGTTCGAGGTTGCGGCCACGGCGCTGCTACCCGACGAGATTGCCCGCCTGCTCGCGCCGCTCGACGAGCGCGAGCGCGAGATCCTCAAACTGCGCTTCGGTCTCGATCGCGGCGAGCCTCGCACGCTCGAAGAAGTGGGCGAGCACTTCAACCTCACGCGTGAACGAATTCGCCAGATCGAGGCACGCGCCATGTCGAAGCTGCGTCACCCCTCGAGCGACACTGGTGCTCGCGACCTGCTCACCGTCTGATCCGGCGCAGGCTCCGGTGTGGCGACGCACACGGAGGTGTCTGGGCACCTGGTGGGCTCCCCCGCCTTCAAAGCGGGTGGGACGGGCGATCCCCGTCCGGCGGGTTCGATTCCCGTCCACCTCCGCCGCGCGGCGCGTTCGCTGGCACCTGGGTAGCAACTACACTTCCCGCATGAAGAAACTGCTGATCCTTGTCGTGTTCGGTGGACTACTCGCGGTAGCCGCGAAGAAGGTCCGCTCCGTCTGATCACCCCGCTCCGTCTGATCACCCCGCTCCGGTGACCGGCCGCGGTCGGCGCCGGAGCGATCGGGTCAACGCGCTCACGCCGAGCCCGAGCGCGGCGAGCCCGGCGATCAGCAACGAGAGCCGCACGATCCGATTCGTCGTGGGTAGCGCGACGCGGCTGCCCAGCGGCACGGGATGGTCGAACAGCAGCACGTCCCACCCGCGCTCCGCCGCAGCGCGGCGCAGCTCGCGATCGGGGTTCACCGCGACCGGATGCCCGACGCACTCGAGCAGAGGAAGGTCCGTCGCCGAATCGGAGTAGGCGAACGAGCGATCGAGGTCGATCTGCTGGGCGGCGGCCAGCGCCCGCACCGCGGTGGCCTTCGACGGGCCATATGCGTAGAACTCGACCTCGCCGGTGTAGCGCCCGGCATCGTCGACCTCGGCACGCGTCGAGATCGCGCCGTCCGCACCGAGGTAGTTGGCCAGCGGGTCAACGATCTCGGCCGGCGACGACGATACGAGGAACACCCGACGGCCAGCACGGCGATGGGCGCGGATGAGGTCGAGCGCCTCGTCGTACACGATGGGCTCGATGACCTCGTGCAACGTGTCCTCGACGAGCGCTCGCAGGCGGGCCTGGTCCCAGCCGCGGGTGACGCGAAGGGTCGACTCCCGGACCTTGGCCATGCGACGGTCGTCGGCCCCGAACGCCCGGAACACGATCTGGCCGAGCGCCGCCCGCACGGCCAGCCGGCGGGAGATGTAACCCTCACGGCGCAACGTGCGCCCGTAGGCGAGCAGTGAAGCCTTGGCGATCACGGTTTTGTCGAGGTCGAAGAAGGCGGCCTCCACGGCGCTGACACTACGGCTCGATCTCGCGAGTTCCGTCGCGCCCGGTCTCACCGACTACCTCGCCCGCCCGCGCGCCGGTCCGATCGCACGCGACCCATTGTCGGTGTCCGACCCCGTGGTTATGATCCGGACACGCTCTCGGGCGTTCTCGCTGCCTTCGCAGCCTTTGTGAGTCGCTTCCCCCAGTGACCCGAAAATCTGCTGCTGGAGGGTGCCGTATGCGCGCCGTTCCTCTCGAGGTGTTGCGCCCGTTGTTCGACGACGAGCGCGTGACCGAGGTGCTCGTCAACGGCCCCGGTGCGGTCTGGGTGGAGCGCGACGGCGTGCTCCAACTCACCGACGTGCTTGTCGATCGTGCGTCGCTCGAGCGCCTCATCGAACGCGTGCTCGGTCCGGTGGGGAGGCGGGTCGATCACGCCTCGCCCTGCGTCGACGCTCGGTTGCCCGACGGGTCGCGCGTCAACATCGTGGTGCCGCCCATCGCGGTCGACGGGCCTTGTGTGTGCATCCGTCGGTTCCGAAGCGGGTTCACCGATCTCGCGTCGCTGGCCCGTCCGGCCGAGGTGCAGTTGCTCACCTGGGCTGTGCGCAGCCGGGCGAACATCCTGGTCGTCGGTGCGGCGGGCGCGGGAAAGACCACCTTGCTCAACGCCCTCGCCTCGGCCATCGGCCCGGCCGAACGGGTGGTCACGATCGAGGACGCCGCCGAACTGGCACTTGCGGCTGCACACGTGGTGCGGCTCGAGGCACGCCCCGCCAACAGCGAAGGTCTTGGCGCAGTCACCGTGCGCGACCTCGTGCGCAACGCGCTGCGTATGCGTCCGGACCGCATCGTCGTCGGCGAGATCCGTGGCCCCGAGGTGGTCGAGATGGTCCACGCGATGGAGACGGGCCACGACGGGTCCTTCTCCACATGCCACGCGAACAACCCCACCGACGCGATGCGACGCATCGAGACCATGCTTCTGGCCGCCGAGGCGACACTCCCCATCGAGGCGGTACGCCGGCACCTGGCGGCGTGCATCGACCTCATCGTGCACGTCGAACGGTCGGCTGCCGGCCACCGCGAGATCCGCGAAATCGCCGAGGTGCAGCCGCTCGCGCCGGGCGCGCCGGAGGTCTCGTTGCGCACACTCGTTGCTCGTGGCGTACCCCAGTCGACACCTCGTCGGGGGCCCCGATCGTCCGACACCGCGCCGTTCACTTGGGTGGTCGCGTGATCTCCTCAGCGCGAGCTTTCGCCATCGCTGCTCCCGGCGCGTCACTCCGCAGGCTCGCGGCGCGCAAGGGCATCGCCCTGCGGTTCTCTCCGATCGCCGTCGTTCTCGCATCGAGTGGCGGCGGCGCGATCCTCGGAGCGGCGGCGGCCGGTGGCCGAGGTGCGTTCGTCGGGTATGTCTGCGGCATGCTCGCTCCGTGGATCGCGCTTCGGGTGGCTCCCGATCGTCGTGACGCCCGCGTCGGTGCCCAGGTGCCCGAGTTCCTCGATGCGGTGGCCCGGTCGTTGCGCGCCGGAAGGTCCTTGGCCACGTCGGTGAGTGCGGCGGCGTCCGAGATGCGCGAGCCGCTCGCGACGGAGCTGAGGCCGATGCTGTTGCGTGTCGATGCCGGTGTCGGGCTCCGCGAGTCGTTGGCGGCCGCCAAAGCAGCGGCCTCCAACGGCCCGCTGTCCACCGCGCTCGCCGCGCTCTCGATCGCCAACGAGGCGGGCGGCGCACAGGCCATGGTGCTCGATGCTCTCGCGTCCTCGCTGCGCTCGCGGGCGGTGGCCGGACGTGAGCTTCGCGGGTTGGCCACACCCGTCCGGCTGTCGGCCACGTTGATCGGTCTCGCCCCGCCCACGGTGTTCGGCGCAGTCGTCGCGATTGATCCGGTCACTGCATCGCAGGCGTATGCATCCTCGGCGGGCCGAGCGGCGGTCGCGGTCGGGGTGGTGCTCGATGTGGTCGGCCTGTGGTGGATCCGGTGCCTCACACGGTTCGCGCCATGAGCCGCAGCCGGCGAGCCGTCGTATCCCCACACGACCTCGCCGACTTCGCCGACCTGGTGCGCGTCGCTCTCGGGTCAGGGTTCACTGTGCTGCGCGCGCTGGCGCTCGTGTGCGCGCTTTCGAGCACCGGGGTGGCCTCGGCATTCGCGATGGTGTTGGTCCCAGCCGACGACTCCTCGCCGCTCGACGCGCTGGCTGCGCTGCCCGAACAATTAGGCGACGCCGCCCGCGAGCTCTGCGTCTCGCTCGTCGCATCTGCCCGATACGGCGCGCCTGCTGCCCCCGCGCTCGAGCGTGTCGCCTTCGAGCTGCGCTTGGCGCGCCGCCTCGACGCCGAGGCGCGCGCCAAGCGCACCTCGATCCTGCTTCTCCTCCCCCGTGTGCTGTGTGTCCTACCCGCATTCGTGCTGCTGGCCATCGTGCCATTGGTGCTCGGCGCGCTTGCCGCGTTGCCGGGTGCCACGTCGTAGCACCGACCTTTGGAGATCCCCAATGTCCCATGTGTCAAAGTTCGCTTCGCGTTGCGCGATTGCGCTCCGTCATCCACGAGCCACCCGAGGCCAAGCCACCGCGGAGTACGTGCTCGTATTGCTTGCCGCGGCGTCCGTGGCACTCGTGCTCATCGGTTGGTTAGCCCGCTCGGGCCGCATCGAAGCACTGCTCGATCAGGTCTTCGACCAGATCACGTCGCAGCTGTGACGGGCACCGCTCACTCGACGCGCGGACAGGCCACCGTCGAGTTCGTGATGGTGCTGCCTCTGGTTGCCATGGTGTGCCTTGCGGTCGTGCAGGTGGCCGTCGTCGCCCGCCGCGATGTTCTCGTAGCGCACGCCGCCCGTGAGGCGGCCCGGGCCGCAGCAGTCGAGTCCGACTCGACCGCTGCCGTTACCGCAGCTCGCGAAGCGGCCGTGCGTTCCGGCGGTCTCGACGCGTCGCGCCTCAAGGTGATCGTGTCGCGCGATGTCGACGACGTGCACGTGACCGTGCGCTACGAGGATCCCACTGACGTCGCCATGGTGGGCCGACTTGTCCGATCGGTCACGCTGCAGGAACGCGTGACGATGCGTCGCGAAGATCGATGACGTGCTTGCCGAGTATGTATCCCAACAGATCGACGGCGGCGGCCTTGTCGAGCGGCTCATTTCCGTTACCGCACTTCGGTGATTGGATGCACGACGGGCAACCTGCGCTGCACGCGCAGCCGGCGATCGCGTCGTGCGTCGCGTCGAACAGCTCGTCCGCGGCGTGCCAACCGAGCTCGGCGATGCCCGCGCCGCCCGGGTAGCCGTCATAGATGAACACGGTGGGCGCCCCGGTGTCCTCGTGCAATGCGGTCGACACCCCACCCACGTCCCACCGGTCGCAGATGGTGAACAAGGGCAACATGCCGATGGCGGCGTGCTCGGCGGCGTGCAGCGCACCCGGCAGGTCGATCTCGCCGATGCGGGCGTGTCGGATGGTCGCGTCGTCGAAGGTGAGCCAGAACGAACGGGTGCGCAGGCGAGTAGCGGGCAGATCGAGACGGGTCGTTTCGAGCACTCGCCGTGTCGCGAGCTCCCTGCGCTGGAATCCGGTCACCTGCGACGACACTTCGACCTCGCCGAGGTGCAGCATCGCGGGGCCTACCGCGCGGCGTTGCTCGGTGTGCACCACGCGGATAGCGACGTCGCTTCGGGCTTGGGTGTAGGTGTCGCCGTTGGCCGGCATCACCACCGCGACGCGTGCGTCGAGGTCGAGCGACCGCACTTCGTAGGGCCGTCCCTGATGCAAGTACACCGCGCCCGGATGCACCGCGTTGGTCGCGCGCGTGGCGTCGATGGTGCCGACCAACGTGTCGTCGGGCAGGCGAATCTTCACCTCGCCGCCGGCCCCGCTGCGCAGCCCCACGCGCGGTGCGGGCACCCCCTTGCCCGACCACATCGCGCGCGGCGTCGCGAACCGGTCAGGACGGCGAATCGCAAGCAGTCCGTCGTGCACGAGGTCGCGGACCCCATCGGCGAGGGTGTCGTCGCCCCACCAACGTTCGTCGGTGTGACCGAGCGGCCGTTCGAACGCCGCGCAAGCGAGGTGAGGGCGAGCGATGAACGGGTTCGTGGTGTTGATCACGGCCCGTTCGGGTGGGCGTTCGAACAACGCCCGCGGATGTCGCACGAGCCACTGATCGAGTTGGTCGTCGCCCGCCACCACCACGGCCAGGGATGGTTGCCCGTTACGGCCGACCCGGCCGATCTGCTGCCACGTCGAGGCGATGGTGCCCGGGAACCCGTTGATGACGCAGGCGTCGAGCGAGCCGATGTCGACACCGAGCTCGAGCGCCGACGTGGTGACCACGGCCCGGAGGTCGCCGTTGGCGAGTGCGTCCTCGATCTCGCGTCGTTCGTCGGCCAAGTATCCCGCACGGTACGCGCGCACGAGCTGGGCACGCGACGGCGCGCGCCGTTGCACCTCGGCCGCCACCACTTCGGTGGCGCGCCGACCGCGACAGAACGCGATCACCCGATGGTCGGCCCGGACGAGCGCGGCGGTGAGCAACGCGGTTTCGCTGTTGGCCGAGAACCGCGAACCGCTGAGTGGGTCGGTGGGTGGTTGCAGGAGCGCGATGGTTCGGGCGCCCTTGGCCGCGGTGTCGTTGGTGACGGTTTCGACCGCCGCGCCGCACAGTGCCTGGGCCAGGGTGGCCGGGTCGCCGATGGTGGCCGAGCACAGCACGAACGCCGGGTGGGTGCCGTGGTGCTCGCACAGGCGCCGCAGGCGGCGCAGCACGTGCGCGAGGTGGGTTCCGAACACGCCCCGGAACACGTGCATTTCGTCGATGACCACGAGCCGCAACCGCATGAGGAACGGCGCCCAGCGCGCATGGTTGGGCAGCAGTCCGCCGTGCAACATCTCGGGGTTGGTGAACACCACGTTGGCCTGATTGCGCGCGTAGGTGCGCTCGTTCGACGACGCGTCGCCGTCGTAGACCGCAGCGCGAACACCCGGG
>CAFABA010000039.1_pt1 | contig 21166 bp, 15 predicted proteins | sample 7267731 | NCBI WGS metagenome assembly CAFABA01 (sample SAMEA6814000, study PRJEB35770) | uncultured Acidimicrobiales bacterium | biome: Freshwater; feature: Freshwater reservoir; material: water | place: Czech Republic | collected 2017-08-18 | depth 30m m | reverse complement strand
GAGGGCGCGTGCGAACTCGAGGAACTCGTCGAGCTCGGCGAGTGACGTGGCCTCGTCGTCGGTGATCGTTACCCCGCTCAAGTCGTACACCTCGAGCCCGCAGTCGACCGCGACCTTTGCCAGGCCGTCGACCGACCCGTACAGGTCGCGATAGCACCGAAGGCTGAAGATGTCGGGGGTGACCATGGTGAACCCGGCATGACTCGCGGCGCGGAATTGGGCCTCGAGGGTGTCGGGCAGGCCGAACATGGGCGACCGGTCGAGCGTGCAATAGCTGAGCGTCCACGACATGGCGTCGACACTAGATGCTGGCGACGACACGAGAGGCCCGGCGCGGCTCGACGGACGATCTGTTGTCTAGTGTCCGTTGAATGGACGCGACAGGAATCATTTTTGCCGGGCTCGACTGCGATGGCGACAGCATTGAGGAGTGGAACCGCTGGTACGACCTCGAACACGTGCCGCCAAACGTATCGATGCCGGGCGTCATGCTCGGCCGTCGCTACGTGGCCGGCCCTGAGCTCCACGCCGCGCGCGTGGTTGATCCCGCATCGGGTTTCGCGAACAAGCGGGGCACGTTCCTTACGATCTACACCCTGTGCGGGGATCCGGGGAACGCGTTCGCCGACATGACCGTGTTGCGCGACAAGCTGTACGACGGAAACCGCATGACGTTCCCGGCGGACAAGAAGGCCGTACGCGAAGGCGATGTGCTGCGCATGCAGTGGGCCGTGGCCGATCCGTCACGCTCGTGCCTGCCCGAGGACGTGCCCTTCGTCGGGCACACCGGGTTGATCGCTGTACAACGGCGAGGGAACGACGCGGTTGCCGCCTGGTACCGCGATACCTGGGCGCACAACGTGGTTGCGCTCGACGGCGTGCACGGCGTCATGAGCCTCACGTCCGACACGCGAGAAGGCCTGGCACTCGACCTCGTCTTCATCGAAGGTGACATCGTCGCCCAGACCGCCGCGATCCGCGGCGCAGCACCACACCATGTCGACGCCACGATCGTGCTCGACGCACCCTTTGCGTTCATCGACCCGCTTCGCTATCCCTTCGCCGACGCCATCCGAGCCTCAGACCTTCCTGCCACCGTCGCCTGAGCGCCCACCGGGCCCCCACCTCATCGAACTGGTAGTTCCGTTGCGCTGCCGGCCGCGCATCTGAACTACCAGGTGGTGCGAGGGCGGGGCGCGGGTTAGGTGAGCAGATCTCGGGTCACGTCGTGGGGCGAGGTCACGCCGCACAGCGCGAGTGCGCGCGCGGTGTCGTCAGTGAGTTCGCGCAGCACCGACTCGACACCGGCCGCGCCGTCGGTGGCCAGCCCCCAGATCACCGGACGGCCCACGAGCACGGCGCGAGCGCCGAGTGCCAGGGCCTTCACCACGTCGATCCCGGCGCGCACACCGCCGTCGACATATACCTCGGCGTCACCGGCCACCGCATCGACTACCTCGGGAAGCGCCCGGGCGGTCGCAATGCACGTGTCGAGTTGGCGACCGCCGTGGTTTGAGACGGCGACGGCTGCCGCACCGGCGTCGACGGCCCGGCGGGCGTCATCGCCCCGCACCAGCCCCTTGACCACAACGGGAAGCCCGCCACCCCACGCGGACACGATGGCGATGTCGTCGGGCGTGACCGCCGGGTCGTACGCGCCCACGATGCCCCAGATGTCGAGGTCGTGGGCGTCGGGCGGCGCCAAGTTCGGCAACGTGAGCCCGGCCGGAACGTTGAACCCGTTCCGCTCGTTGCGCAGGTTCCGCGCGGTCACCGGACTGTCGATGGTGAGCACCAACGCGGCGTACCCGGCTGCCGCGGCGCGCTCGCAGCACGCCTTGGTGATGCCGCGATCGGCGAACATGTAGACCTGCATCCATCGCGGCGCCCCCGGCGCGGTCGCCGCGATGTCCTCCAGCGAGGTCATGGCAGCCATCGACACCGTGTAGGTCACGCCAGCCGCGGCCGCGCCCGCGGCCGTGGCGAGTTCGCCGTCTGGGTGGAAGAGCCGGTGCATCGCCGTCGGCGCGACCACCATCGGCGCAGGGCTCGGCGTGCCGAGCAGCGTGGTCGCCGCGCTGGTGCCTCGCACGTCACGCAAGTAGTGGGGGCGGAGCGACCACCTGCCCCACGCATCACGATTGTCGCGAACGGTGCGCTCCTCGCCCGCCCCACCCTGGAGATAGTCGAACCAGACCGGCTCAAGACGCGTCTGAGCCGCGGCCTCCCGTTGCGACAGATCCACGGCTCAGCTACGAACTCGGCGTTGGTGACCGGCGGCCGGCTACTTCGTGATGCCGTGCAGCTTGTCGAGGTTGTACAGGTGGATGGCGTTGCCGCGGAGCAGCTTGTAGGTCTCGCTCTCGTTGAGACCGGCACGCTGGATGATCTTGGTCGCGACCTCTTTGCTGACCGGGAACGTGGAGTCGGCGTGCGGGTAGTCGACCTCGAAGGTGATCTGATCCATGCCGATGCGATCGCGGTTCGCCAGGCCGGTTTCGTCGTCGAAGATGCAGAACCAGATGTGGCCGTTCACGTAGGTAGACGGCGGCATGGCGAGCTTCGAACCGAAGTCGCTGACCGCGCCCTTGCGCTCCTCCCAGAGCTTGTCGGCCCGCTCGAGCACATATGGCGCCCAGCCGACCTGGCCCTCGGAGTACGCGATACGCAACTTCGGGAAGCGGTCGAACAGGCCCGACATGATGTAGTCGACCATGGAACCCATGGCGTTCTGGAACGTGAGGATGGAGCTCACGATGAAGGGTGCATCGGGTGAAGTAGTCGGCATCTTGGAGCTCGAGCCGATGTGCATGTTGATGACCGTCTCGGTCTCCTCGCACGCCTCGAAGAACGGGTTCCAGAAGCCGTTCTTGTCATGCACCGACGGCAGGCCGAGCGGGACCGGGTTCTCGCTGAAGGCCACGGCATGGCTGCCCTTCGCGGCGCAACGGCGGATCTCGGCCGCGGCCAGCTTGGCGTCCCACAGCGGCACGATGGTGAGGGGGATGAGCTTGTCCTTGCCGTCACCCGCACACCAGACGTCGATCATCCAGTCGTTGTAGGCCTGCACGCACAAGAGCGCGAGAACCTTGTCCTGGCGTTCGTGGAAGGCCTGGCCGCAAAAGCGGGGCAGCACGTTCGGGAAGCAGAGCGAGGCGTCCATGTGATTGGCCGCCATGTCCTCGAGCCGTTCCTTCTGCTTGTAGCAGCCGGGACGGATCTGCTCGAAGGTGACCGGCTCATTGTCGAGGTTCTCGAAACCCGTTGCGGCCGACAGCTTGGGGAAGGGGTAGACGAGATCGTCGTAGAGCCAGATGTCGCACCAGTCGCCGTCAGGCGCATTGCGTTCGAACTTGAACACGCCGCCAGCGAAATCAAACTTGGCCTTCTCACGAACGACCCGAGGACCACGTTCGCGATACTCGGCCGGAAGGCGCTCGGTCCAAAGCTCGGGTGGCTCGACCACATGGTCGTCGACCGAGATGATGCGAGGAATGTCCATCACGCCCCCTAAGACGTTCGTAACTGCTACCGGTCAGCATGCCGGGTCCAGGCCCCCTTTGCCAGCACGGGGCACGTGACACCCGGCCCTCAGTGCCGGCGGCGACTATGGCCCTCAGCGCCGGCGGCGACTGTGCCCCTCAGCGCCGGCGGCGACTACGGAGCTGGGCGAGCAACGCGTTGGTGGAGCTGTCGTGGGTCGGGGGTGGGTCGTCGACCGCAACCAGCTCGGGCTCGATGCGCTTGGCCAACACCTTGCCGAGCTCGACGCCCCACTGGTCGAAGCTATTCAGCCCCCACACGGCCCCCTGCACGAACACCTTGTGCTCGTAAAGCGCCACGAGCGACCCGAGGGTGAACGGGTCAAGACGGTCGGCGATGATCGTGGTTGTCGGGTGATTGCCCTCGAAGGTGCGGTGCGGGACGAGGGCAGGCTCGACGCCCTCGGCCCGAAGCACGGCTGCGGTCTTTCCGAACGCGAGAGCTTCGGTCTGCGCGAGGCAATTCGCGAGCAGCACGTCGTGATGCGCGCCGAGCGACCCGTGGTCGGGATGCGCGAACACCAAGAAGTCGGCCGGGATCAGCCGCGTGCCCTGATGGATGAGCTGATAGAACGCGTGCTGCCCGTTGGTACCAGGTTGACCCCACACGATCGGGCCGGTCGAGATGCGCAACCGGCGCCCCTCGAGATCGACGGACTTCCCGTTCGATTCCATGTCGAGCTGCTGCAGATACGCCGGGAAGAGTGCCATGGCCTGGCTGTAGGGGAGCACTGCGTGGCTCTCGGCGCCGAAGAAATTGGTGTACCAGATGCCAAGCAGCCCGAGGATCACTGGCAGGTTCGTTGCAAACGGCGCAGTACGAAAGTGTTCGTCCATGGCGCGGAAGCCCTCGAGCATTGAGGTGAAGCCCGCCGGACCGATGGCGATCATGAGCGACAACCCAATCGCCGAGTCGAGGCTGTAACGCCCCCCGACCCAGTCCCAGAAGCCGAACATGTTTGCGGTATCGATGCCGAAGCGCGCCACTTCGCCCGCGTTGCTGGACACGGCCACGAAGTGCTTCGCGACTGCGTCGGCCCCCAGCGCCTCCACGAGCCAGGAGCGGGCGGTGGTCGCGTTGGCGATGGTCTCGATGGTGGTGAAGGTCTTCGACGAGACGACGAAGAGCGTGCTCGCCGGATCGAGGCCTTCGAGCGCATCGTGGAGGTCGGTGCCGTCGACGTTCGACACGAAGCGCATGGTCAGCGACGGGTCGGCGAAGGCCCGCAATGCACCGTGCGCCATGGCCGGACCCAGGTCGCTGCCCCCAATGCCGATGTTGACTACGGCGCGAATTCGAGCGCCCGTGGCACCCAGCCGGGTGCCGGAGCGGACCTGGTCGCTGAACACGGCCATGCGGTCGAGCACCTCGTGGACCTCGGCCACCACCTCGACACCGTCGACGACGAGCGTCTCGCCGCGAGGCGCCCGCAACGCAACGTGCAGTACGGAGCGGTCCTCGGTGACGTTGATGCGGTCGCCGCGGAACATGGCGTCGATGCGGTCGCGCACCGCAGCGCGCTCGGCGAGCGCGACCAGCAGGTTCATCGTTTCGTCGGTGACACGCTGCTTCGCGTAGTCGACGTAAAGACCTGCGGCCTCGAGGTGCAGGCGTGCGCCGCGGTCGGCGTCATCGGCGAACAACTGCCGAAGGTGCACACGACGCAGCGCACGATGGTGCACGACGAGTGCCCGCCATTCGTCGGTGCGGTCGATGCGTGGCAGTGCGGTGCTCATTGCGGTGCCCTCCGGTCGGTCGTGTTCAGGATGCCAGAACAGGACCGAACGCAGGTAGAAACCAGCGAGCGTGGTCTCGGCATAGAGCACCCATTGCCGGGGAGGCGATCGGTGCTACGACCAACGAGCACAGCATCCAAGTAGTCGCTCAGTTCAAAGGCCGGTTGGTCGGAGCCGTCGGTGGCACCCTGCGTTCCGCATCACTGAACCGGTGGTACACGGACCGAATCTGGCCGACCGCGCCGGGCTGTTCGCCCCATCACTCGAGCCGCGTCCGAACCAGCGTGTCGGCCTAACCTGGGCTGCGTCACGATCCCAGGAGTTGCGCCTACATGAAGCTCGGCCTCGTATTCGGCTACTGGAACGCACAACCGAACCATGAGGCAGTGCCCTTGGCCCAAGAGGCCGAGAAGCTCGGCTTCGACTCGGTGTGGACCGCCGAGTCGTGGGGGAACTGCGCGTTCACGTACCTCACGTGGATCGCGGCCCACACCTCCACCATCAAGCTCGGCACCGGGGTCGTGCAACTGTCAGCCCGAACACCCGCCGCCACTGCAATGGCCGCGATGACCCTGGATCACCTTTCGAACGGTCGACTGATCCTCGGCCTCGGCGTCTCGGGGCCCCAGGTCATCGAGGGTTGGTACGGACGCCCGTCCAACAAGCCGCTCGCCCGCACGCGTGAATACGTCGAGATCATCCGTGCCGCGCTCCGCCGCGAGGGTCCGCTGACGAACGAAGGCGAGTTCTACCCACTGCCCTATCGCGGTGAGGGCTCATCCGGTCTCGGGAAGCCGCTCAAGATCATGACGCACCCGTTGCGCACAGAGATACCCATCGTGCTCGGCGCGGAGGGCCCGAAGAACGTGGCCCAGACCGCCGAGATCGCCGACGGATGGCTACCGCTTTACTACTCGCCGTACCGGCCCCAGGTGTACGCAGATCAACTCGTCAACGCAAAGCCGGGTTTCGAGATCAACGCGCTCGTGAACTTCAGCATCACCGACGATGTGGCGCAAGGACTGTGGCCCGTGAAGGCGTCGCTCGGTTTCTACATCGGTGGTATGGGCGCCAAGGGCCAGAACTACCACACCAAGCTCATGGCACGGATGGGTTTCGAAGAAGAGGCGTACAAGATCCAAGACCTGTTCTTCGCCGGCAAGCGCGACGAGGCCATCGCCGCGGTACCCGACGATTTCGCGGACGAGATCTCCCTGGTCGGCCCCCCGAGCCGCATCAAGGAACGCCTCGGCGCATGGGAACGGAGCCCGGTCACGACTCTGCTCGTATCGGCCCGCGACAAGACGCAGATGGCCGCGATTCGCGACATCGTCAACGCCTGAGCCCAGTCGAGCTGTGCGATCGTGCGCACATGGGCAGGATCGGCCCACTGCACTGCGGACGACCCCGCGGGAGGCGGGTCCGGGAGGAAGCCGAAAGACGCGTGCTCCGGTGCGTGTCCAGCAGGCCGCATACACTCGGCGACGACGCCGCGTGACGTGGCGGCTCGGCACGAGGGGAACACATGCCGGAGATTCCTTTGATCGTCTCGGTCGACGACCATGTCATCGAGCCGCCCACGGTCTGGACCGATCGATTGCCGAAGAAGTACCGCGACGTGGGTCCGCGCGTCGTAGACCGGCCGCTGCGTCGTCTGAGCTATGTGGGCGGTGTGCTCGAGTGGGAGGAAGGCGAAGTCGGCGACGATGGTGACATGACCTCGTGGTGGTACTACGAGGACCTGCACTATCCGATGGTGCGCACGCACAGCGCAGTGAAGTTCCCCCGCGACCAGATGCAGATGCGCGGCATCACCTACGACGAAATGATCCCCGGCGGCTGGCAGCTCGCCCCACGGCTCGTCGACATGGACCGTAACCACATGGCGTCGTCGCTGTGCTTCCCGTCGTGGATGCGCTTCTGCGGTCAACACCTCTCGGAGGGCCACGACAAGGACCTCGGCCTCGCGTGCATCAAGATCTACAACGACTGGATGGTCGAGGAGTGGTGCGGCGAGGCCGGCGGGCGCATGATCCCGTTGTGCATCATCCCGTTGTGGGATCCGCACCTGGCTGCGGCCGAGGTGCACCGCAACGCGGCGCGCGGCGTGCGCGCCGTGGCGTTCAGCGAGATCCCGCCGTACCTCGGCCTACCGTCGATCCACTCGGGCTACTGGGATCCGTTCTTCCAGGCGTGCAGCGACACGTCGACCATCGTGTGCATGCACATCGGGTCGGGTTCGAAGATGCCATCGACCTCGAGCGATGCTCCGGGCGCGGTGGGCAGCGCGCTCGTCAACACCACCGCCGTTTACTCCTTTGTCGACTACCTCATGTCGGGGTTGTTCGTGAAGTACCCCGGGCTCAAGGTGATGTACAGCGAGGGACAGGCCGGGTGGTTGCCCTTCATGATGAATCGGGTCGATGTGGTGTGGGACGAGAACCGCGCATGGGGCGGCGTGGCCGACAAGGTGCCGAACCCGCCGTCGAGCTACGTCCGCGACCACGTGTACTTCTGCGTCTTCCAGGACAAGGTCGCGTTCGAGAACCTCGACACCATTCCCGTCGAGAACATCACCTACGAGGTTGACTACCCGCACAGCGATTCCACGTGGCCGAACTCGCTGGCCATCGCCGAACGCCATATGTCGAAGCTCACGCAGGAGCAGGTCGATCTGATCGTGCACGACAACGCCGTGCGGTTGTTCGGGCTCACGCCCGAGGGACTCTGGCGACCCTGAGCTCGCGTGCGGTTGTCAGCCCGATACGGTCTGGCGCGGATCACTGCGCCCGAGAATGTTCACATGGCGTAGCACGCGCACGTCGGTGTCGGGGAAGCTGTCGCGTTGGTGCATCGTGTGCGTGTTCAACCAGAGGCACGCGTCGCCGGTGCGCCACTTGTGTCGGTAGGTGAACTCGTCGCGCGTGCAGTGGGCGAACAGCTCGGCCAGCAACTGTGTGCCGTCCTCCTTCGACATCCCCTGCACCTCGACCGCAAAGTCGGGGCCAGTGTTCGGCCACACGGCGCGACGTCCGTTGCGCGGGTTGGTCTGCACGAGTGAGATCTCGGTGTCCTGGAAAAGGCTCGCGGGGTCTGACGCCTTGAAGTACGACGAGAAGTCGAGCCCGTCGCGGAGGCGGTACCGCACGCCGAGGTGATCGATCTGCGCGCGCCGCGCCACGGGGAGTGCGTCGTAGGCCGCGCAGAGGTTCGTCCAACTGGTGTCGCCACCGCGACCCGGTATGGACAACGCGTCGAGGTAGAGGAACTCGATGAGTGGCGGCTGGAACGACAGGTCACTGTGCCAGGTGACGATGCCGTGCCCGCCGGTGCCGACCACGCCCGCGTCGTCGCGGTTCGACACGCGGTTGATCCCGGGGAAACCTGGTATGCGCGACTTGTCGGCCAGCGTCGGCCGCAGCGGACCGACCGCGGTGCAGACGTTGACGACCTGTTGGTTCGTGGGCGGCGCGTCGCCGTTGCGGAACACCAGCACGAGGTGCTCGTCGATGGCGGCCACAAGCGCCGCGCTCGTAGCGGGCGTGACCGGTGCGGCGAAGTCGAACCCTTCGACCATTGCACCCAGCGGCGCGTCGAGCGGTGTGCAGCGAAGGGTCATGCGCCGCCGCTGTCGTGCGGTGGTCGCGGATCCTCAGCGAGGAGCGTGCGCCGGTGCACCTGCGGGTACCCCTCGACCCACGTGTCGGGCTGGTCCCAGCGGCCGAGCGGCGGCGCGAACTCGTCGGGATCGAGCTTGTCGTAGGGCCCGAGGCTTATGAACAGGTACTTGGCGCCTTCGGGGCCACTGCTCTCGGGGCCATACGCGAACCCCCCGCGCACCCAGCGCAGATCGCCGGCGCGGTACGGGAGCGCTTCGCCCTCGACCAGGAACTCACCTTCGGTGACGACGTAGAGCGTGTCGGAGAGGTGCCAGTGCGGCTCGGCCCGGCGACCGGCCAGCGAGTGCACGTGCATGACGCGGTTGCCCGAAGCCGGGTCGACGAGCCAACGCACGAAAGGACCGGGCGGGCGGTTCGGTTCGGCCGGATCAGTGAAGCCCTCCCACGGGATGTCCTCGATCGTGATCGGCCGCCGTTCGCCGAGCGGGTGCTGGCCGGCCACCGTGATCGCACCGCCGTCGATGTCCTGCGCCATGGTTCCCCCGGATCCGTAGACGGCGTCAATCTACGCAGTCTCGCGCCGCGCCTGGTGCTCAGCTGCCCAGCGCGGCCGCGAGCGGCAGGGGTGGTGCGGGGGCGATGAACACGCTGTCCTCGAGATCGAGGCAGTCCGTGTTGGTGTGGCCGTAGTAGTCGTTGCGACCCGGGTCGAGGAACTTCGGCTGGACCCCCGCGTTCCAATACATGAGGTCGTTCGGCGTGCTGGTGTGACCCGGGTTGTTGTTGTCGTCGTAGTTCGGCGCGCAGGTGGGCACCGCACCGAGGCCGTGGAGCATCTCGTGCAACGCGACCTGTGCGGTGTTCGGCTGTCCGCCTATGGAACCACCGACCGCGCTCGCGGGGATCGAGCCGTTCACCGTTCCGCACGCGTTCTGAATGAACACGGTCGTGAACTGCCGAAAGCGGATCCCACACACGGAGTCCAGGCGGTTCCCGTCGAAGTACACGAGCCACCGGCGGTTCTGCCCGTTGCCGTACCCGTCGTCGACCAACTGGCCGAGCGCCGGATATCCGGCCGACGCCTCCCAGTTCACGAGCTGAGACCGGGTGAACTGCTGGTATTTGATCGTGGTGACCTCGATGACACCGCCCACTCGGTCGATGTTGAGGTGACGCCCTGACTGGGCGGGCAGGGCGAACCAGCCGTCGAGCGCCTCGACCTCGTTGCGGATTTGTGGGATCACCGTGGCCGGGTTGGCCGACGAGTCGCTGCCCTGCACGTAGAGCACGTGGAACTTCCACGCCGCGGTCTCGTCCTTGGTGTCGAGCACGTTCTGCAGCGGGATGTAGCCCACGAGGTCGACGATCACGTGCACGGTGCCCGTCTCGTTGTAGATGCTGACCATGTTGCGCGGGCCGGGCTTCACCACAACGGCATTGGGCACGATGGTGCCCGCCGCGACATTGATGCTCGACACGTTCGGCCGCGCCTGCCCGCTGGGGTACACGGTGAGGTACCCGGGCGCCGACGGATCGACGGCGGTGACGTTGAAGACGAACCCGGCGGCAGAGCTCTGTGCGGAACCGTCGAGGCTCGCGGCGAATTGGTTGTCGAGGTCGAGGGTGAACGTCTGGTTCGCGCCGAGCCGGCCAAACGGCTGAAGGAGCGACAGGTTGTCCTGGAGCACCCCATAGACCCCGAACCCGGTGCGGGTGTCCATCACGCGCACCGGGTTGAGCGGGACGTACGCCGCGCCGTCGGCGATGTACCCGACGACGTCGGCGAGCACATCGGTGTTGCCGCGTTCGTTGAAGATCGAGATGCTTCCGTTGGCGCCGATCGGCGCGAAGACCAGGTTGGGCATGGTCTGGCCCTGCATCACATTGAGGCTCGAGGCGTTCGGACGCGGCGCTCCGGTGGGCCACACCGTGAGATAGGTCGGCGAGGTTGGCCGGGTCGCGGTGATGTTGACCACGACCGTGCCGGCGCCCGATGGCGGCACGCCGCCGACGCCGCGCACCGGAACGTCGATGACTGCGCCACCAGCCACCGGCACCGACGCCCTGGTGTCGAGCACGCGGGCGGGCGTCAGCCCGACGAAGTGGCCGTCGTTTCGGGCCCAGGCCACGACGTCACCCAGCAGGTGGGTGGTGCCCACGTTGTTGTACAGGCGGATCGCTCCGTCGGGGCCGAGCTTGACCACCACGAGGTTGGCAACGGTCTGCTCGGCGGCCATGTTGAGGCTGGATGTCTCGGGACGCGAGCTGCCGGATGGCCACACCGTCACATACCCGCCGCGTGTCGGCGCCACGACGGTGACGTTCATGACCACGGCGGCCGCGTCGGCCGGCACCGAGCCGACCCCGCCGATCGGCAACACGATGTAGTTGTCGGGTCCGACGGGCGCGCCGGCCCGCGTATCGAGCACCCGCTGGGGAGCAATCGCGTTGAACCCGGCGAAGGACGTGCCGGGCGACGCGGCCGCCGGCGCGAGCTCGGCCTTCTGGAGGGCTTCGACCGATGTCGGGCGCGGGGGAAGCCCCCGTGAGGTGAGATCGAGCACTTCGAGCACCGGAGGCGCCGGCTCGGCGGTGCTGTCTGGCGCGGTGCTCACGTTGGCGACCGTCGCAACGAGCGCGACCACGCCAATCCGCCACCACACGCTCATCGTGGCCCCCAGTTCGTTCCGAATGTCACTCGGTATCGGCGAAAGGACCGAGGCAATTCAGCGAATCCAATCAAGAATGTGCGACGGAGGCAGATGTTGGGTGCGCACCCGGGCCCCCAGGTGCCACAGCGCGTCCTCGATCGCATTGGTGACCGCGGCCGGAGCACCTATGGCGCCGCCCTCGCCGACGCCCCGATAGGGAATGAGCCCCTGGTCAGCGCCCTGGAGGTGATGGATCTCGATGAGCGGCACGTCGAGCGCGGTCGGTACGAGATAGTCCTGCAAGGTCGTGGTGCGGTTCTGGCCAGCGTCGTCATAGACGATTCGTTCGAGCAGCACCGAGCCGATGCCCTGGGCGATGCCGCCGCGGATCTGCCCGTCGACCACGGCCGGGTTGATCATGCGGCCGCAGTCCTCGACCACGACGTAGCGCACGATCGTGACCTCGGCGGTGTCGGGGTCGATCGACACCGTGCATATGTGCGTCGACTGGGTCCACCCACCGTCCGGGGTCTCGAAATCGAAGCTGACGTCGAGGCCGTCACCGAGCTTGGACGACAACGTGAACGGGGCAAGCACGCTGAGGCGCGCCACGTCGGCGAGCGAGCGCGACCGGGTCGGCGATCCTTTGACCCGGGCGACGCCGTCGATCAGCTCGAGGTCGTCCACCGAAGCCTCGAGGAGGTCAGCGACCACCGCCGCGATACGGTCGCGCACGATGCGGGCTGCGCCGACGACGGCGCCGCTCGCGAGTGTTGCGGCGCGGGAGCCGCCAGTGGCCACCAGGTTGAACGGTTGCAGTTCGGTGTTGCCGTGCACGACGCGCACCCGATCGATCGCCAGACCGAGCTCGTCAGCCGCCAGCTGCGCGAGGGTGGTCTCGTGACCCTGGCCGTGCGGCTGCTGACTCGTGAAGACCGTGGCCGAGCCGTCGATCTCCAGACGGACCCGCGCACGCTGCATCGAACGCTGCTCGTAGGTGAAGCCCAACGCCTGTGCGTAGTCGGTGGGCCCCGGACCCGGCTCGAGGTAGGTACACACCCCGATGCCCATGAGCTGCCCGGCGGCCCGCGCCTCGAGCTGCGCAGCACGCTGCGCCGCGTAGTCCGCTTGGCGAACCGCCTCCTCGAGCGTGCGGTTGATGGTCATGTGGTCGAGCGTCGCGCCGGTGAGCATGGGGCACGGATACGCGTCCTCGGGCAGCAGGTTGCGTCGCCGCACGTCGACCGGATCGATGCCCAGCTCATGAGCGATTCGATCGAGCAACCGCTCGCGCCCCCAGCATTCGATCTCCCACGGGCCGCGGTAGGCGACATAGCTGGCCTTGTTTGTGGCGATGACGCGACCCTCGAACGCGTAGTTCACCAGCCGGAGCGAGCCAGGCAGCAGGACCTTGACGATGTTCGCGAACAGGTTGAGGGGAATATTCAACAACGGATACGCGCCGTGATCCATGGTGAGCCGGGCCCGCAGACCGATCAGCAACCCTTCGGCATCCACCGCCGCTTCCACATCGAGCGACTCGTCGCGAGCGTGCCCGGCGGCGAGGAAGCTCTCGGCGCGGTCCTCGATCCAAGCGACCGGCCGCCCGAGCAGCCGCGCCGCGTGGCACACCGCCACGTCCTCACGCGCTGGGTGCGACTTCAACCCGAAGCTCCCGCCGATATCGCCGGCCAACACCGTGATCCTTGTCGCCGGCATGGCGAGGATCGACGCGAGGTGCATACGCATGGCGTGGGGGTTCTGATGCGAGACCGTGTAGCGCAGCTCGCACCGCCCCGCGTCATATTCGGCGAGACCGCCACGACACTCCATCGGCACGCACGTGTGGCGCTCCTGCGTGAACGTCTCTCGGATGACGTGCGCCGCGTCGTGGAACGCAGCATCGACATCGCCCCACGCCTGGGCACCCATCCACAGCACGTTGCCCGCAACGTCGTCGAAGATCGTGGGCGCGTCGGGGTGAAGTGCGACATCAATGGTGGTGAGCGCGGGCAGTACATCGATGTCGATCTCGATGAGCTCGGCGGCGTCTTCCGCCACGGCACGCGATGACGCCACGATGAGCGCGATCGGATCACCGGAGAACCGCACGCGATCAGTGACCAGCGCATGGTGAGCGGGCGCACGCAGACCGGCCGACTCGGGCGGTGCGAGGGGCCCGATGACCCCTTCGAGATCGCGGCCCGTCAGCACCAAGACGACGCCGTTCAGTGCTCGCGCCGCAGTGGTATCGATCGATCGGAGAACGCCGTGCGCGGGGTTGCTGCGCAAGAAGTACGCATGTAGCAGCCCGGCTGGTGCGAGGTCGGCCACGAAGCGACCACGACCGGTGAGCAGCCGGGGATCTTCGACCCTCCGCACGCTCGTGCCCACGTACCGCATGGGTCGCACACTACCGATACCCGCCATCAAGCTGCATGCGCGCGGCCGCGCATGTGCAGCTCTACGCTGCCGGCGTGCAAAGGGGAACGGGGTTCGACCTCCACGGGCGGGTGGCCTGCATCACCGGCGCTGCGGCGGGCATCGGCGAGGCGAGTGCGCGCATGCTCGCTGCGGCGGGCGCGTCCGTAGTGCTCGGAGATATCGATGTGGCCGGCGCGCAGCGAGTGGCCGACGCCATCGTCCGCGAGGGCGGCGATGCGCTGGCCACGTCAGTCGATGTCCGGCGTCGCGCCGATCTCGACGCGTTCGTCGCGGCGGCGATTGAGCGTCACGGACAGCTCGACATCATGTGCAACATCGCCGGCGTCGGAAGCTACGGCGCACTGCGGGACGTCACCGAGGCCGAGTTCGATCGCGCTATCGGTACCAACGTGAAGGGAACGCTGTTCGGATGCCAGGCCGCGCTGGCGGCCATGATCCCTCACGGCCGCGGCAGCATCGTGAACGTCTCGGCAACAGCGATCTACATACCTGCTGCGGGCGTCGGTGTCTATGCGGCGACCAAAGCGGCAGTGGCGATGCTGACGCAGACACTCGCGGTCGAAGCAGGAGCCCACGGCATACGGGTCAACGCGCTCGCCCCCGGGTTCACCGTCACGAACTTTGTCGGCGGCCATCTGCGCGACGCCGACGGTCACCGCGACGAGGCCGAGTTCACCACCTACCTCGAGCGGATGCGCACCATGTCGCCCCTCGGCATCCTCGGCGAAGCCGACGACCAGGCGTATCAGGTGCTCTACCTCGCGAGCGATGCGTCGCGGTTCGTCACGGGCACCATCCTGCGGGCCAACGGCGGCCAGAGCATCGACTGGTAGGTTCTCACCCGATGCGTAACCCGCCAGATCCGTCGTGATGAGTCCCCGATGAAACCGGCACCGTTCACATACCACCGCCCGGCTGATCTCGACTCGCTGGTCGCGACCATGGCCGACCTCGGTGACGAGGCGAAGCTCCTCGCCGGCGGGCAGAGCCTCGTTCCGCTCCTGGCCCTACGACTTGCCTCACCAACCCATCTTGTCGACATGAGCCGGGTTCTCGACCTTCGGGCCGTCGACGTGCACGAGGCCGGCGAGTCGGCGGACGCGGGGTATCTCGTGGTCGGCGCAAACGCCACGCAGCGCGACGTCGAGCTCGATCTTCGTATCGCCGCGCGTGTGCCGCTGCTGGCGGACGCGTTGCCGCTCATCGCCCACCCGCAGATCCGCAACCGCGGGACGGTCTGCGGCTCGATCGCTCATGCCGACCCCGCAGCCGAGCTGCCAGCGGTCGCGCTCGCGCTCGATGCGCGCATCGTGGTGCGTTCCGCACGTGGTACGCGCCGCATCGATGCCTCAGACTTCTTCCTCTCGTACCTCGAAACAGCGCTCGAGCCCGACGACGTGGTCGTGGCAGTGGAGTTCCCGCTCGCGGCTCCGCACACGGGAGCAGCATTTCACGAGATCAGCCGGCGCCACGGCGACTTCGCGATGGCCGGTGTCGCCGCCTCGCTGACCCTTGACCACGACGGCCGCATCGTCGATGCCCGCCTCGCACTGTCGGGAGTCGCGTCGATCCCGTTGCGCGCCGCCGCTGCCGAAGCGGGCCTCGTCGGCGCCGCACCGACCGACGAAGCCTTTCTGGCCGCGTCGAGCGAGGCAACCGCGCTGCTCGACCCACCCGACGACATCCATGCGACCGCGGCCTACCGCAAGCACATCGCCGGGGTGCTGGTTCGCCGCGCCTTGCGCGCCGCCCACGAACGAGCACTCGCCGGATTCGAGCAGTCATGAACTCCGCCCCAGGTACACCGCACGAGGAAGCACCCGGCGTCCGTTCCCAAGACGTTCGCATCCGGGTCAACGGCGAGGATCGCGAGGCGTACGTCGAGGTCCGCACCACGCTCGCCGATGTGCTCCGCGACGAGTTCCGCCTCACCGGCACCCACCTCGGCTGCGAGCACGGAGTGTGCGGTGCGTGCACCGTGTTGATCGACGGCCGGGCCGTTCGCTCCTGTCTGGTTTTCGCCGTGCAACTCGACGACACCGACGCGTCGGTCGTCACGGTCGAAGGTCTCGGAACGCCTGAAGCGATGCATCCGGTGCAACAGGCGTTCTACGAAGCCATGAGCTTCCAATGTGGCTACTGCACGCCGGGCTTCGTGTGCAGCACCGTGGCCTTCCTCGACGAATGGCGCGCATCGGGCCGCCCCGCGCTCGACGAGCGCGACCTGCGCGTGGCGCTGTCGGGCAACTTGTGCCGCTGCACGGGATACCAGAGCATCGTCGACGGCCTCGCGCTCGCGGTCGAACGGATCATTGGCGACGAAACCACGACGGACGCCGCCATCACCACCGCCACGATTATCACCACCACCACGGAGTAGCCGCCCCAGAGTGATCAGGTGGGCAGGCCGTTGCCGACTGGTCTAGTCACGCCCAGCTCGTCGAGCTTCGCGATGAAGCCGTCGTCGTGGCCAAGGTCGCGCAACACAGCGGCCGTCTGTTGCCCATTGTCGGGCGAAGGAGCCAGCTGCGTCTGCGCCGCGCTGAAGCGCACAGCCGGGCCGGCACGCCAGAACGGCGGCATGTCGGGCTGCGCTGTCTCGACCGAGGCGCCGACCGCGCGACAGTGCTCGTCTTCGAGCATGAAGTGGCCGTGCTCGATGCCGTCGGCGCGGACTGCCGGAACGGACTGGCCGGCGAGTGCATCCAGAGCCTCGGCGGTGTTCCGTTCCGCGATCATGGCCTCGCGCGACGCGGTGGTCGTGCCGGCGTACGCATCGAACAGCGTGCGCTGTGCGGCGGTGGTGCACTCCACATAGATCCAGCCGTCGGCGGTGGCGTAGAGCCGAGCGTGATCGTCGAAGCCGTGCTGTCCGGCGTCGACGACGCGGCCGACCTTGTCGGCGTAGGTGGCCCCCCACTCGCTGACCGCGTAGGCCATGGAGGTGAGCATGACGGTTTCGACGTACTGGCCCCGGCCCGTGCGCTCGCGTCCCTGCAGCCCGATCATGATCGCCGCCGTGGTGGCGAGCGCCGATGCCGGGTCGGCGTAGGTGCGATTGATCGGTGGATTGTTCGAACCCGCTTCGATGAACCCAGCTCCGGATATGGCGTTGGGCGACGAATGGAAGCCGGCCTTCTTCGACCATGGCCCGACCGTGCCGAAGCACGAGCCGTACACGTACACCAGCCGCGGGTTGCGCTCGATCAGCTCGGCGAAGCCGATACCGAGCCGTTCCGGCGTTCCGGGGCGGAAGTTGTGAATGAAAACATCGGCGCGATCGACGAGCTCGTGCATCACGGCGCGCCCTTCGTCGGTCTTGAGGTCGAGCGTGACCGACTCCTTGCCGACCATCGCCTTCACATACGACGTGGTCCAGTTGCGACGACCCGGATCACCGGCGTTCGGCTCGACCTTGATGACGCGAGCGCCCGCTTCGGCCAGAAGCGTCGACGAGAACGGTGTGGCATAGAAGTAGCCGCACTCGACCACGGTGATGCCTTCGAGCGGCAAGCGTTTCAGTGGTGCGGCATCCGGCAGTGGCGGGTGCAGACGTTCGCGCGCGGACGCGAGCACGAGTTCGGTGTGCGCACCCAATGCGGGGGCGGGTTTCGTAATGATGCTCGGGGTGTCGGACATCTGCACGAGCGGCCCGATCTGGCGCGTGGGGCCCACCACGGGGTCGACGAACTCCTTCGAACGATCGTTCACGAGACACTGCTCGTGCACGAGGTACTCGGGCGCGGTGAGGAACGGGTCGGCGCCGATGTCGCGCGTGGAGAACAAGTCCATCCATTCGTCGGCCGTGCGCGTGCGCATGCGAGCGCGGATGATGTCCGCGACCTCATCGAGGCGCTCCTCGCTGGGGAACAGGTCGGGGATGTGCGGTAGGTCGGGCTCGTCGAGGAGCCACTCGAGCTCGAGGGCCTTCAGCCACTCGCGGAAGTGCCGCTTCTGACGGCTGCACATCTGGATGAATCGTCCATCGGCAGTGGGTGCAGTCATGAAGGGCACGCGCATGACGCCGAACACCTGCCCGGGGGCGGACGGCATGCTGGTGCGGTTGCCGTGTCCGCTCGTCATGTCGTAGGTGGTCAAGGCGTGCAGCAAGCTGGTGCTGACGTGTTGCCCATGGCCGCTGCGCGCCACCTCGCGCAGGGACGCAAGCACGCCTTCGACGGTGAGCATCGCCGCGCCGAAGCTGGCGATGGGCACGGGCGTGAAGATCGGCCCGGGGCGGTAGCCGTTGGTGGACGCCATGCGACCACTGACCGCTGCCAGCATGCCATCGGTGCCCGGTAGGTGCGACAAGGGGCCACCCTCACCGAATCCGTCGATGGTGGCCGCGACCAACGCCGGAAATGCGTCACACAGCGTGGGCCCGTCGAGTCGGAGGCGCCTACGCGTGGTCGCAGAGAGCGCGATGACGACCGCGTCGCTCGTGGCGAGCAACTGGTCGAGGTCGCCGCGACCCTTGGCGTCATCGAGATCGAGCACGACGCTCTTCTTGCCCCGGTGCCAGACGACCTGACCCGGACGACCGCGATCACGGCTTCCACCTGGGCGTTCGACCTTCACCACCTCGGCACCGTTCTCGGCCATGACCATGCCGGCGAACGCCGCCGCCGGTCCTGATCCGATTTCGATGACGCGAAGTCCGTCCAATGCTGTGGTCATGGCTAGATTCTTGCGGGTTCGAGGAGGGGCTGCATGACCATCGACCCACTACCCATACGAAGCGTGCTCTTCGTTCCCGCCAATCGCGAGGACCGCATGCACAAGGCGCTCACCGTCGGCGCCGACGCGATCATCCTCGATCTCGAAAGCGCGATACCCCGCGGCGAGGCCACCGTGGCCCGCCGCATGGTGCGTGACCTGCTCGAGGCCCACCGTCCGCCGCGCCCGGCCGTGTTCGTTCGGGTCTCCGAGATCGGCTCGCCCGACTTCGCCGCCGACCTCGAAGCGGCCGTGCACCCCAACCTCGCCGGCATCCTGCTGCCCCAGGTCGAAGGGGTCACTGACGTGCAGCGCGCGTCTGCGGCGCTCGATCTTGCCGATCCCGCCGGGCGCATCGTGCTTTGGCCGCTCGTCGAGACCGCAAGTGCAGTACGCGACGCGTACGAGATCGCTCGCGCCAGCGATCGCATCGCGTACTTCGGGGCCGGCGTGTCCCGCGACGGCGACATCGCCCGTTCGATCGGCTACCGCTGGACTCCCGAGGGCCAGGAGACGTTGTACCTGCGGTCGAAGGTGCTCATCGATTCGAGAGCAGCAGGCATCTTCAATCCGCTCACCGGCATCTGGGGCAACGTCGACGACCTCGATGGCCTCCGCGCGTTCGCGCAGCAGGCCCGCGACCTCGGCTACGAAGGGCTTCAGTGCATCCACCCGAAGCACCTACCGGTCATCCACGACATCTTCACCCCGAGCGCCACCGACATCGCCCACTGGCAGGCCGTCATCGACGCCATGATCGAAGCCGAGAAGCAGGGGAGTGCCGCCATCCGCCTCGACGGCCGACTCGTCGACGTGGCGCACGTGAAGACCGCGCACAAGAACCTCGACCGAGCCCGCCGCCTCGGGCTGCGTGCCTAGTCGACGACACGGGTGATGCGTCGGCGTGATCTCGCCGTGCTCGAGTGTCGAGTTGTGCACCGTAGAGGTGCCTTACTCGACACTCGACCGTGGACGGTCCAGCAGGGTGGATCGAGGGCGCCCGATCGGAACGCCGCACGGCAGACGTGAGCGAAACCGTTGCGGCAGCCCTTCAGCGCAGAGTCGTTCGGAGCGCGACCTTCGCCGCCTGCACACCGCACATGCCGTGCACGCCGGCACCCGGCGGGGTCGACGCGCTACACAACAGGATCGAGGGCGCCCCGGTGCGATATGGCCGGATACTCGTGCCGCGGGCCAGCAGTTGGCGGCCGTTGTGGGCGCCACCGGCAATGTCTCCGCCGATGTAGTTCTGGTTGTACCGCTCGTATGCCGGTGCGTCCATGGTGTGGCGGCCGCGTACGAGGTCGCGAAAACCTGGTGCGAATCGCTCGAGTTGCAACTCGATCGCATCGGTCATGTCGACGGTGGAGTTCGCCGGAACGTGGCAGTACGTCCACAGGGTGTGCTTACCCGCCGGCGCGCGCGACGGGTCGGCGATGGTGGGTTGGGCGACCAGCACGAACGGCCGGTCGCTGTGCCCACCGCGCGACATCGTGCGCTCCGACGCGGCGATCTCGGCGACGGAGCCACCAACGTGCACGGTTCCGGCGCGGCGGCACGCATCGTTCGTCCACGGGACCGGCCCGTCGAGCGTGTAGTCGATCTTGAACACACCGGGGCCATGACGGAACCGTGCGGCCTGCGTCATGAACGAGGGAGGAAGGCGGTCGGCGGCGATTGACCCGAGCACGCTCGGCGATACGTCCGCGAGCACTACCGACGACGGCGCGAGGTCGGTGAGCGACCGCACTGGATGGTCGCACACGACCTCGCCGCCGAGACTGCGGAGGTACGCCACCATCGCGTCGATGATGGCCTGCGAACCACCCTGTGCGAACGGCCATCCCACGGCGTGCGCGGACGACAGCAGCATGAGCCCGAAGCTCGAGGTCAGGGGGCGCTCGAGCGGCAGGATCGAGTGGGCCGCGCAGCCTGCGAACAGCGGGCCGCCCAGCTCGCCGAACCATTTCGCGAGATGGGCCGCGTCGAGAAGCGCAGGGATTCCGAAGCGGGCGAGTACCACGGGATGGCGGGGTATCCGCAGGACCGGCGCGAGGACGCTGTCGGTCAAGGCGTCAAACCGGCGAACCAGCGGGCCGACCACGCGGCGATAGCGCGCCGCATCGGTGCCCAGCGCATCGAGCGTGCCGTCGATCGGGTGCGTGGCGACCCCGGCGCGCCCTTCGTCAAGCGGATGGGCGAGCGGCACTTCGGGATGGCACCATCGCAACCCGTACTGGTCGAGGGGTGTGTCGCGGAAGAAGGGGGAGCTGACGCCGAGCGCATGCACGGCCGCGCAGATGTCGTGAACGAAGCCGGGCTCGATGAGCTCGGCTGATCGGCAACCACCGCCGGGCGTCGAGGCGGCTTCGTAGACCGTGACCGAGCGCCCCGCCCGCGCCAGGGTTATCGCCGCGGCCAAGCCGTTCGGGCCGGCACCGATGATCACGGCGTC
>CAFABA010000038.1_pt1 | contig 21470 bp, 18 predicted proteins | sample 7267731 | NCBI WGS metagenome assembly CAFABA01 (sample SAMEA6814000, study PRJEB35770) | uncultured Acidimicrobiales bacterium | biome: Freshwater; feature: Freshwater reservoir; material: water | place: Czech Republic | collected 2017-08-18 | depth 30m m | reverse complement strand
CTGTATGCGAAGCAGGCGGTCGGCGGCCCCGAGCTCGACCCGTTTACGACGTACCGCGTGATGGAAGAGCTTGCCCGGGCCGACGGCTCGATGGCCTGGGTCGCCATGTTGTCCACTACCCAGACCTACCTCACGGCGTGGCTGCCCGATGATGTGGTGCGCGAGATGCGAGCGGTGCCGGGCGATCTGCGCCTCGCCGGCTCGTCGCGGCCTCTCGGTACCGCGAACGTGGTGCCCGGGGGGTATCGCTTCAGCGGCCGGTGGGACTTCGGCAGTGGCATTGAGCACTCCACCTGGGTCATGGCCATGTGCAAGGTGCTCGACGGCGATCACGCCGGCACGATGCGCGCCATGTTCGTGCGCCCGACCGACGTCGAGATCATCCGGGTGTGGGATGTCATGGGCATGCGGGGCTCGGGCAGCAACGACTTTGTCGCCGCCGACGTCTTCGTGCCTTCCCGGTTCACGTCGTCGTTCGGCGGTGAGCTGCCCGGTGCCCCGCTGCTGTATCACCCGCGGCTGATGCGCATCGTCGCGCAGGCGCCGACCGCGGCGATCAATATCGGGTTGGGTCTCGGACTGCTCGATGCGTTCAGCGAGCTCGCCAAGGGCGCGTCCACCACGAGCTCGTCGACGGTGTTGCGCGAGCGGCGCAATGTGCAGGCCGCGTTCGCGGAAGCCACGGCCATCGTCGAGTCGACACGCGCGTTCGTGCTCGATTCCATGGCCGAGTCGTGGACCATCATGGTCGACGGGCATGCCGACCCCACCGACGCCATTGCCCGCACCCGTCTCGGTTTCGTCCACGCGGCGCGCCAGATGATGCGCGTCGGCGAGCTGCTGTTCACCGCAGCCGGCACGAGCGGCGCGTTCCGTTCGGTGGGCCTCGAGCGGCGCGTGCGCGATCTGCACATCGCCCGCCTGTTCAAGGCCTACGACGACTCGATCGCCGAAGGAGCGGGTCGCATCCTTCTCGGCCTCGCCCCGCAGGGCGAGGGATGGTGACGCTTCGATGGACGTGACCCCGCTCGGTTCCGTGATCGGCGCCCGGGTCGAGGGCATCGATTTCGACGCGCCGTTGGATGATGCAACGTTGGCCGGCCTGTCGAAGGCGCTGCTCGAGCACCAGGTTCTGGTGATGCGCGCGCCGGATCTCGCTCCCGGGCAGCACCTGACAATCGCCGACCAGTTCGGCGACACCGAGGTGCACGCGTTCTTCCCCAACCTCGGCGAGGGTTTCGAACGTGTGAGCGTGCTCGACTCGGAGCAGGGCAACGTGGCCAGCATGTGGCACTCCGACGAGACGTTCCTGCCCGAACCGCCACTCGGCACCCTGCTGTCGGCCCGCATCATCCCGGCCGTCGGCGGCGACACCTGTTGGGCTAGCACCACGGCGTCATACGAAGCCCTGTCGCCGAATATGAAGCGCTACCTCGATGGCGCGATGGCATTGCACGACCTTTCACGCACGAGCGAGCTCGCGTACAACACCGGCAACGGCACCGCAGAGTCGTACGCGAACGCACTGTTGTCGACTCGCCGCTTCGAGCATCCGGTGGTGCGCACCCATCCCGAGACCGGCGCCAAGGCACTGTTCGTGAACCCGGTCTACACGCGGGCACTCAAGGGCGTCGCGCCCGATGAGAGTCGCGCCGTGCTCGAGCACCTCTACGCCCATGCCACGGGAGCGCGGTTCCAGTATCGGCACCGCTGGCAGGTCGGCGACCTCGTGATGTGGGACAACCGCTGCACGATGCACTGCGTCATGCGCGACTTCGTCGGTCGCAGGGTCATGCATCGGGTATCTATCCTCGGCGACACCCCCCGCTGACGCGCCTCGTCGGGTCAGCGTCGCCGGCGGTGCGTGCGGACCGCGTTGGCATAGCGGTCGAGCACGGCGGCCGGGTGCTGCGCTCCCACGATCGGTGTGCCGACCACCAGGTAGTCGACCCCGTTCCGTAGCGCGAGCTCGGGCGAGATGATGCGCTTGTGTCCGCCGCTGAGCTCGCCCTCGTCGCGCACGCCGGTGCCGTACACGAGCAGATGTCGGCACTCTGGATCGTCTTTGATCACCCATGCGTCGGCGGCCGCGCACATGACCGACTTCACGCCAGCGTCTGCGGCGATGCGCGCCCACTTGCGTACGACATCCTCGGCCCGGGCGTCGTGCATGAGCTCGTAGTCGTCGGGGCCCCAGTTGGACGACCCGAGGAACACCACGACCTCGGTGCGGCCCTCGGCGGCGGTGACTGCCGCGACGAGACCTTTGCGGCCGACTGCGTGGTGCACGCTCACGAACTCGGGTGGGCGAAGCGGCACCTTGCTGTCGCCGCAGACGACGCGGATATCGGCCGCGAGGTTCTCGGGTCGATCGTCGACGAATCGCGCGTCGTAGAAGATCGAGCGAGCGCGATGGTTGCGCACGAACTCGAATGCTCGGCCCGGCGGCATGCGCTGCACGAGATGACTGGAGATCTTGACGCAACCGACCCGACTCAACACGTTTCGGCCCAGCCGGAGGATGTCGGTGACCTCGGTCTGATCAATCGCCAGCACGAGTTTCTCGATCACGGCGCGCTCGGGCACGTCACGAGTCTAGGACTGGCCCCGGCCGCGCTGCCCATCCTGGACCCGCGGCGAACATCTCTTGACTCAGTCAATACCTTTCCCTAGGATGAGGGAATGGCTGCCACCTCCACTGCGTCACCTCGCTACACGATCATCTCGGCCGACTGTCACGCGGGGGGCAATCACGCTCAGTACCGCGAGTACCTCTCCACCGAGCATCAGGCCACGTTCGACGCGTGGCGGGGCAAGTACAAGAATCCGTTCCGCGACCTGCAGGACGACGGCCGCAGTCGCAACTGGGACAGCGATCGCCGCAACGCCGATCTCGACGCTGAGGGCGTCGCAGCCGAAGTCATCTTCCCGAACACCGTCCCGCCGTTCTTCCCCACCGGCGTCGTGATCGCGCCGGCGCCCGACCCCGAGGACTTCGAGCTTCGCCTGGTCGGCATCCGCGCCCACAACCGTTGGCTCGCCGACTTCGTGGCGGCCGATCCGGCGCGGCGCTGCGGTCAGGCCCAGATCTTCCTCAACGACGTCGACGAAGCGGTGAAGGACATCCGCTGGTGCAAGGCCCACGGCATCAACAGCGTGCTGCTGCCCGGCGCCTCGCCCGACACGCCGTGGATCGAGCCACTGTCGTCTTCGGTGTACGACCCGATCTGGGCCACCTGCCAAGAGCTCGACATGCCGGTCACGCATCACTCCGGTGGGAGTGGCATCCCCAAGGTCCCGGACACGCCGATCAAGAACCTCTTGTTTGTCATGGAGACCGGCTTCTACGCCAACCGGGCGTTCTGGCACATGATCTGGGGCGGCGTGTTCGAGCGCTTCCCTCAGCTGAAGCTGGTGGTCACCGAGCAGGGATCCGACTGGGTGCTCCCGATCCTGCGCCGCATGGACAGCCTCTACGCGCAGGTCAAGAACGGTCGGGTGGGCGAACTCGGCGTGGCCTCCGACGCCGTGCCGAGCCTCACCCCGAGCGAAACCTTCGCCCGCAACATCTGGGTCGGCGCGAGCTTCCCGACGCCCGGCGACGCGGCCTTTTTCCACGAGATGGGCATCGACAAGGTCATGTGGGGCAGCGACTATCCGCATCACGAGTCCACGTCGCCGTATTCGAAGGAATCGCTGCGCCGCAGCTTCGCCGGATGGAGCGAAGCCGACCTCCGCAAGGTGCTCGCCGAGAACGCAGCCGAGGTCTACGGGTTCGACCTCTCGAAGCTCGACGTGTACGCCGCCAACATCGGGCCCGCAGTCGACGAGATCGCGACCCCGCTCGACAAGATTCCCGCCGGCGCCACCAGCCCCGCGTTCTTCCGCTCGTGAAGCGCGTCGAGTACGCCGGCAGCGTCCACGACGAGGAAGAGATCGAGGCCGTGCTCTCGGTGTTGCGCGGCGGTCCCACCGCGTTGCGCATCGGCAAGAACGTCAAGGAGATGGAACGGCTCGTGGCCGCGAGCTTCGGCAAGCGTCGCGGTGTCATGGTGAACTCCGGCTCGTCGGCGCTCTACCTCGCGGTCGAACTGCTCGGCCTCGAACCTGGCGACGAGATCATCACTTCCTCGGTCACGTTCTCGACCGATATCGCGCCCATGGTGCGCGCCGGCATCGTGCCCGTGTTCGTCGACGTCGAGCCTGACACCTACCAGATCGACGTCGAACAGATCGAGGGGGCGATCGGGCCCCGCACGAAGGCCATCCTCGCCCCCAACCTCATCGGAAACTGCCCCGACTGGGACCGCATCCGGGTCATCGCCGACGCACACGGACTCAAGGTCGTCGAGGATTCGTGCGACTGCCTCGGTGCGACGTTGCATGGGACGCCCACGGGCACCCGCAGCGACATCTCGCTCACCAGCTTCGCGCTCTCGCACATCATCACCGCGGCCGGCACCGGCGGCATGTTGTGCGTCGACGACGATGACCTTCTCGATCGCGCCCTGCTTCTTCGTCGGTGGGGTCGGCGCAGCGAACCGAAACTGTTCGGCTCCAAGCGGGGCGACAAGCGGTTCTTCTCCGAGATCGACGGTATGGAGTACGACGACCTCTTTATCTTCGACGAGGTCGGGTGGAACTTCGAACCGGCCGAGATCTCGGCGGCATTCGGCGTCGTGCAGATGCGCAAGCTGCCGCTGAACCTGGCGCGCCGCCAACGCAACTTCGCACTGCTCGCCGAGTTCTTTGCGAAGCACCCAGACGTGTTCGTGCTGCCCCGCATCACGCCCGGCATCGAGACCGGCTGGCACATGTTCCCGATCCTCATCAAGCCCGAGTCGGGAGTACGACGCGCCGAGTTCCAACAGCACATGGAGGCGCAGGGCATCGACACCCGCATGGTGTGGACGGGCAACGTGACCCGCCAGCCGGCATTCGCCGACAAGCCGCATCGCATCGCGCCGGGTGGGCTGCCCAACGCCGATCGTGTGATGGAGTCCGGCCTCATCCTGCCGTGCAACCACGCAATAGACGACGAAGGCATCGAGTACATCTGCCACCACGCGCAGCAGTTCCTCAACTCGTGACCAACAGCCGCGTCGAGTCAGGGTTCGACAATATCGGCAACGGGCTCTACCGACTCCAGCGGCTGCTCTCGAGCCGTCGCGTGTCGTCGAGCCTCGCCGACGCCGCCGATCTGCACGTCTCGCAACAGGGCATGCAGATCTTGCGCGCGCTGCGCGACGGCGAATCCCGACCGGTGGCGGAGGCAGCTCGTGCGGCGCGCATGGACGTCGGTGCGGCAAGCCGTCAGCTCCGCAAGCTCGACGATGCCGGACTGACCGAACGGTCGGCGTCGTCCGACAACGCGAGCGTCGTGCTGGTGCGCCTCACCGGGCGCGGCGCCGAGCTCGCGAAACGGCTGCAGCACGTGAACAATCAGCACCTGCGCGACGCGCTCTTGGGCTGGACCAGCGCCGAGCGCGACCAGCTCGGACACCTGTTGGTGCGCCTCGTCGACGACCTGCAGCGAACGCCATATCGAAGCGGCACCTGAGCCGTGGAACAAACGGGGGACATGTGAAGCGATTCGAAGGTCGGAACGTCATCGTCACGGGAGCGAGCCGGGGCATCGGCGCGGCCATCGCCGAGCGCCTTTGTGCCGAGGGGGCGAACGTGGCCATCGTGGCGCGCACCATCGACAAGCACGACCATCTGGCCGGGAGCCTCAACGAGACCATCGCGAGGTGCGCTCGGTACGGCACGCGAGTCGAAGCCGTGGCGGCCGACCTGGCCGATGCCGACAGTCGCGCCACGGTCGTGCCACGCGCGCTCGAGCTCTTCGACGGGCGTGTCGACGTGCTCGTCAACAACGCAGCTGCGGCGATCTACCAGTCGCTCCTTTCGTATCCGCTGAAGCGTCGTCGCCTCATGTTCGAGGTGAACGTGCACGCGCCGCTCGACCTCGCCCAGGCGGTCATCCCGGGCATGGCTGAGCGCGGCGAGGGGTGGATCCTCAATGTTTCGAGCGCGTCCGCGAAGCACGCGGTCGGTCCACCGTTCCGCACCGCAGGTCGGGCCCAGGAGATCGGGCTGTACGGCTCGACCAAGGCGGCGCTCAATCGCGAGACCAATGCCCTCGCCGTCGAGACGTACCCATTCGGCATACGTGTCAACACCATCGAGCCACGCGCCGCGGTCATGAGCGAGGGCGCCGCTGCACTGGTCGGCGGCCTCGTCACCGACGACCAGATCGAGTCGATGGAAGCCATGGTCGAAGCGGCGATAGCGCTGTGCGACTGTCCGCTCGATCGCACCGGCATGATCTGCTCGAGCCTCGACCTGCTCGACGAGCTCGACCGCACGGTGATGACCCTCGACGGCACGGCGGCTTACCCCGGGGGCCAACGGGTGTGGCGCGGCTGATGTGTCTTTTCTCCGCGATACTGCAGGGGTGAGTTCGGACCAGGGGGTAGTGGTGAGCGCGTCGACCATCGATCAGATCAACATCTACGACCCGGACAACTATGTCGAGGCGCCGCCGCACGCGGCTTTCGAACGCCTGCGTCGCGAGCACCCGGTGTGGCGGCAAGAGATGCCCGACGGCACCTGGTACTGGGCGGTGCTCAAGCACGCGGATGTCGTGCACGTCTCGAAGAACCCCGTGTTGTTCTCGGCGCAGACCGGCAGCGTGGTGCTCGAGGACGGTACGCCCGAGTCGCTTGCCACAGCCGCGAACATGTTGTTGTCCATGGACCCGCCGCGCCACACCGCGTTCCGCCGTCCGATGGCGCCGCAGTTCAAACCGCGAGTGATCGCGGGCATGGAGCCACGCATCCGTTCCATCTGCCGGCAGATCATGGTCGAGGCGGCCCAGAAGGGCACCGTCGAGTTCGTGCACGAGGTCACTTCGAAGCTGCCGTCTCAAGTGATCGGCGAGCTGATGGGGCTGCCCGCGGAGGACTGGGATCAGCTCCAGCAGTGGGCCGAGATGAACACCTCCAGCCAAGATCCCGATATCGGTGGTGACGCGGACTCCTCCTACCGTCAAGCCGGCAACGGCCTGTCGGAGATGGGCCTGTACGGCTATCAGTGGGCGATGAAGCGTCGCAACGAGGAGCCGCGTGAGGACCTCACGTCACTCATCCTCGAGACCGAGTTCTCGGGCAAGTACATGACCGAGGCCGAGTTCGCCACATTCTTCGTGCAGCTCGTCACTGCGGGCAACGACACCACCAAGTCGATGCTGTCGGGCGGTCTCGCCGCGCTGCTCGACCATCCCGAGCAACTCGCCGCCTTGCGGGCCGATCACGCGAAGATCCCGGGCGCGGTGGAAGAGATCCTCCGGTGGGCCAACCCGCTGCACTACTTCCGCCGCACGCTCACGGCGGATACCGAACTGCGCGGTGTCGAGATGAAGGCGGGCGAGAAGGTGGCCATGATCTACACGTCGGCCAACCGCGACGAAGACGTCTTCGAGAACCCGCACGCGTTCGACATCACCCGTGACCCCAACCCCCACCTCGCGTTCGGCGTGGCGGAGCACTTCTGCCTGGGGGTGCACCTCGCCCGGCTCGAGGGGCGGGTGTTCATCGAGGAGTTCCTCAAGACCTTCCGCGACTACCGGGTGATCGGTGAGCCCAAGCGCATCCGCTCGAATCTGAATAACGCCATGAAAGAGATGCACATGGCGCTCACGCTCGCGTGAGAGCCGGCGATGCAGCATGAACTACCGCAGAGGTGTCTGACGCTTCAGCGCGGTGATGGGTGGCTCAGGCTTCGAGGTCGCGCGGGTCGGACGGAACGTCGACGGCGTGTTGACGCAGGATCTCGATGGTGATGATGTCGAGCGCCCGTTCGTGGGTGGAAGCGAGCACCACGGGCGCCGCCGCGCCGTCGTAGTGGGCGCGGAGCCAATTGCGCGCGGTGACGCACCAGCGATCGCCGGGCACCAGGCCGGGGAAGTGGTACTGCGGGATGGGCGTGCTCAGGTCGTTGCCGATGTCGCGCTGGTGCGCCAAAAACTCGGCCGTGACAACGGCGCACACGGTGTGGCTGCCGATGTCCTGCGGCCCAGTGGAGCAACATCCGTCGCGGTAGAACCCGGTCATGGGGTCGACTCCGCAGGGTTCGAGTGGTGCGCCGAGAACGTTGCGATCAGTCACCGCACCAGTATCGCGTGAACTGCCCCTGACGCGGTGAGCAACGAGCCAGTTAGATCGCCTCCCCCGCATCGTGGGTGACCATCACGACGTGTCGGAACGCTGTCTTGCGCGCCGCGAAGCGCTCAGGCGTCGAGGCCGAAGATCTTGATGGCGTTGCCGCGGGCGATCTTGTCGATCTGGGTCTGCGTGAGGTGCCCGAAGATCTTTTCCGCCACAGCTTGCGTGTTGGGCCAGGTGCCGTCCTGGTGCGGGTAGTCCACCTCGAAGCAGATGTTGTCCTCGCCGACGATGTCGAGCATGCGGATGCCCACCTGGTCCTTGAAGAAGCAGCTGTACATGTTGTTGTAGTACTGCTGCGACGGTGGCTCGGGCACCGTGCTCATGTCTCGCGACCAGTGGTGCGTGCGCCAGATGTCGTCGACGCGCTCGAGCACGTAGGGGATCCAGCCGATCTGGCACTCGGCGTAGAGCAGCTTGAGGTTCGGGAACCGCAGCAGGTTGCCCGAGAACAGCCAATCGATCATGGACATCGCACTGTTCGTGAAGATGCCGGTGGCGGTGACTGCGTCGGGGGCATCGGCGGAGGTGCCGAACGTCTTGGTGCCCGAACCGATGTGCATGCACAGCACCGTGCCCGTCTCCTCGCACGCCCGGAAAAACGGATCCCAGTGACCCGAGTGGATCGACGGCAGCCCGAGCCACGCCGGGCACTCGCTGAACGCGACGGCGCGCACACCTCGAGCGGCGTTGCGCCGAACCTCGGCTGCGGCGAGCTCGGCATCCCAGAGCTGCACGATGCACAGCGGGATGAGGCGACCATTCGACGAGCCGCACCACTCGTCGACCATCCAGTCGTTGTACGCCTTCACGCACAGGTCGGAGAGCGTCTTGTCGTGGCCGCGCATGAACAACTGGCCGCAAAAGCGCGGGTAGTTGGGGAAGCACAACGAGGCTTCGACATGGTTCATCTCCATGTCGGCGATGCGCGCTTCGGGCTGCCAGCAACCCGGGCGCATCTCGTCGAAGGTGACGCCTTGGAGGCCGATCTCGTCGGCGCTATACCCCGCCGCGGCGATGAGTCGCTTCACCGAGTAGCGATGGTCCTCGTAGAACCACCAGGCGATCGGCTTGCCCTCGGTGCCCGGCGACTCGATGTAGCCGCCGCCGTCGAGCTTGGGCGTGCCCATGGGCAGCAGTTCGACGTGCGGACCTTGCTCGCGGTACTTCGCCGGCAGGCGGCTCGACCAGAGGTTGGCTGGTTCGACGACATGATCGTCGACGCTGATGATGCGAGGAATGGTGCCCGGCATGGTGACTCCCAACGGATTATCGGTGGCGTTCAGTTCTGGTTGCGGTTCTGGCCGAAGACCGGCTTGCGCTTTTCGAGGAAGGCGCGCACGGCTTCTTGGTGGTCCTGCGTCTCGAACGTGATGGCCTCGAGTGCCAGTGACAGGTCGTACAACTTGTTGACGCGCTCTTCGAGATCTTTGTTCACCAGGCGCTTGTTGAAGCGCAAGGCGATCTGTGGACCCGCGGCGAGCTTGCGCGCCATCTTCATGGCCGCCGCCTCGAGTTCGTCGAGTTCGACGACGTGATTGACGAGGCCGATGCGCTCTGCTTCGTCGGCGCCGAGCAGATCGCCCGTCATGAGGTATTCCTTCGCACGGTTGGCGCCAACGAGCATCGGCCACAGCACCGGCCCACCGTCGCCCGCGACGATGCCGGCGCGCACGTGCGGATCACCGATGCGCGCGCCGCGCGACATGTAGGTCACGTCGCAGAAAAGCGCGAGCGTGGCGCCGAGGCCTATCGCGTCGCCGTTGATCGCGGCGATCATCGGCTGGCGGATCGCGAGGATGTTGCGCGCCATCGTCGCGGCCTCGCCGAGCAGCGACGGATGCCCGTCGGGGTAGCCGCCGCGCGCCAAGTTCTCTTCCATCTGGTCGAAATCAGCGCCGACGCAGAACGCCTTACCCGCGCCCGTGAGCACGACGACATCGACGGCGGTGTCGCGTTCGATGCGGCCGTATAGATCGCGCAACTCGGAGTGCATCAACGCGTTGAGCGCATTGAGCCGGTCGGGGCGATTGAACCTCACGGTGAGGATCCGGTCCTCGACGGTTGTTGCAAGCGTCTCAAAACCGTAGTGATCGCTCACGCGTGTCTCCCCCAGCCTATGTATCCGCCCATCATGGCAAAGGGGCCGACCGACTGCCCTGTCAGAGAGCGCACGACATTGCGAACTCGTGCCATGTATTCCGTTTGCCAAACCGTGAATCGGGGACCATCTCATTTCTGTGCTGCATGCTCGAACCAACCGATGCTCACCGGTCAGCGCGTTGGCGACGCCGCCTTCGACAAGCGGACGGTCTTGCGTGCACCGCACGTCGGATCCGACCACCTGATGGGCCACGACACCGAAGAAGCGTTGCTGGCGCACCACGGCGTATGAGCGCTGGGGAGCCCGGTTCCCCTACGATCCGGTCGCGAACCGGCGGAGGGGAACCAACGATGTTGAGCGGCGAGAAGATCTTGATCACCGGACCCGCGGGCCAGATCGCGTTTCCGCTTGCGGAATCGCTGGCTCGCGACAACGACGTGTGGGGCATCGCGCGCTTCAGCGAGGCCGGATCGCGCGAAAAGGTCGACGCACTCGGGGTCACCACGCGTGTGGTCGACCTCGCGACGCCGGACTATTCCGAACTGCCTGACGACTTCACGTACGTGCTGCACCTGGCTACGTTCCAGGGTGGCGGCAAGGACTACGACTGGGCCATCAAGGTCAACGCCGAGGGTACCGGGCTGCTGCTCCAGCACTGCCGCAAGGCGAAGGCCGCGCTCGTGATGTCGACTCAGTCCACCTACAAGCCGGTCGACGATCCGATGCACGTCTTCAAAGAGACCGACCCGCTCGGCGATGGCAACAGCGTGCATGCGCCTACGTACTCGATCTCGAAGATCACCGAGGAGGCCGTGGCCCGTTACTGCGCCCGCGCCTTCGACCTGCCCGTGACCATCGCACGCATGAACGCGTCGTATGGCCCCAACGGTGGTCTGCCTACGTACCACCTCGACTGGATCGTCGGCGAGCAACCTGTGGTGACCCGCTTCGACCCATGCCCGTACAGCCTCATCCATCAGGACGACATCAACGACCAGACCGAAGCGCTTCTCCACGCGGCTACGGTGCCCGCGACCATCGTCAACTGGAGCGGAGACGAAGGCGTCTCGGTCCAGGAGTGGTGCGCGTACATCGGCGAGCTCAGTGGTATGACGCCCGACGTCCAGGTGAAGGTCATGCCCGGCACGTCGCGGGGATCCATCGCCGACGCAACCAAGCGAATCTCGCTCACCGGGCCATGCAAGGTGTCATGGCGCGAGGGCATTAGGCGTACGTTCGAATCGCGCTATCCGAATGGGGTCACGCCCGGCATGGGTGTGCACGCCCAGGCATCGAAGCTCTTGTCAGCATACGTTCCCGAGGACTGACGGTCCACCGATCGGACTCAGCTGCGAGCGTCGTCCAGGGTCGGCCGATGGGACTGATCGGTCGGGTTGTCGTAGGGCTGATCGCCGGGTAGCTCGTACAGATCGTCACCTGCGTCGAGAAGCGTGGATGCATCTTCACGTTGCTCGTCGGCGTTCTCGGTGCGGGCGCGCTTTGCCTGGTTTTCGCCAGCTTGCTCGGGGGCGATAGCCGCAGCGAACGGTCGATGTGTTCGCTACGGTCACGAGGTCGGAAGGGGCACTGTTGAGCACGCACACGTCGATCGATGCGGACACCGTCTGGGAGCTGGTGGTTGCCCGCGCCGCGCAGACCCCCGATTTCATACTCATCACCGACGAGAACGATCGCACCCTCACGTGTGCGCAGTATCGGCACGCTGCCGAACGAGCGGCCGCCGGCTTCTACGCCGAGGGCGTGCGCCCCGGCGACACCGTGGCGTGGCAATTGCCCACGTGGATCGAGACCATCGTGCTGCTGGGTGCGCTCGCCCGACTGGGCGTGCGGCAGGTGCCGGTGCTGCCGGTGTATCGCGATCGGGAGCTGGGGTTCTGCTTGGTCCAGACGGGCGCGAGCCTGCTGTGCGTACCGGCCACCTGGCGTGGTGTCGACTACGCGGCGATGGCTGCCCGCGTCGCCGAGGCGTTGCCCGGTCTCGAGGTGCGGGTGTGCGATCGTTCGCTGCCCGACGGCGACCCGGCAACACTCCCGGCGCCACCGGCCGCCGACACCACACGCGACGTGCGCTGGATCTACTACACCTCCGGTACGACGGCCGACCCCAAGGGTGCGCAGCACACCGATCACAGTTCGATCGCCGCCGGCAAGGCGTTCTGCGTCCGCCAGCACGTGCGGTTCGCCGACCGTTTCGGCATGGCGTTCCCGTTCACCCACGTCGGCGGCTTGAACAACCTGCTCGCCGGTCTGCGCGAGGGTATGGGGCTCGTGTGCGTCGAGGCTTTCGACCCCGCGATGTCCGCCGCCGTTTTCACCAAGAACCATGTCACCCTCGTCGGTGGCGCACCCGCGTTCTACCTGTCCTTCATCGAGTTGCAGCGCAAGAACCCCGGGGTGTCGGTGCTTCCCGAAGTTCGTTTCATGAGCGGGGGAGGCGCGCCCATGCCGCCGGAGATGCACCTCGAGGTCAAGCGTGAGATCGGTGGCCTCGGCATCGGCCACGGTTGGGGCATGACCGAGAGCTGCATCACGGCAATCAACGATCCCACAGACACCGACGAGCACCTCATGTACACCTCGGGTCGGGCCGTGCTCGGCATGGAGATCAAGGCGGTGTTGCCCGACGGCTCCACCGCTGCGGCAGGAGTCGACGGCGAGATGCGAGTGCGGGGCGACTCGGTCATGGTGGGCTATCTCGACCCGGCGCTCAACGCCGACGCGTTCGACGCCGATGGCTGGTTCCGCACCGGCGACATCGGCCACCTCGACGTCGACGGTTACGTCGTCATCACGGGCCGCATGAAGGACATCATCATCCGCAAGGGCGAGAACATCTCCGCGAAAGAGATCGAGGATCTGCTTTACGCCCACCCCAAGGTGATCGATGCCGCGGTAATCGGCCTTCCCGATCGGGACCGGGGCGAAATGGTGTGTGCGGTGGTCGAGTGTCGCGACGGCAACGATCCGCTCACCGAGGCCGAGCTCGCGCAGTACTGCAACGACGCGCAGATCATGCGCCAGAAGATCCCCGAGCGGCTCGAGGTTGTCGACACGCTTCCCCGCAACGCCACGGGAAAGATCCTCAAGCACGAGCTGCGCGCTCGCTACTCCGCTCGCCCATGACCTTCGCGGCCACCTTCGAAGGAGTCCGGGTCGTCGATCTCACGCGGAACTTCGCCGGCCCCTACTGCACCATGACGCTCGGTGACCTCGGGGCCGACGTGATCAAGATCGAGAGCCCCGGCGTGGGTGACGACACGCGTGCGTGGGTTCCCCCGGCATGGAACGGCATCAGCACGTCGTATCTCTCGGCCAACCGCAACAAGCGCGCCATCGCTATCGACCTCGACACCGACGAAGGCGCAACGATCGTGCGCGAACTTGTGCAACGCGCCGACGTCCTGGTCGAGAGCTTCCGTCCCGGTTCACTCGACAAGCGTGGGCTCGGCGCAACCGCGCTGCGCACGGCGAACCCCCGGCTGGTGCACTGCTCGATCTCCGCGTTCGGCGCGGTCGGTCCGATGCGCGACAGCCCCGGCTATGACCCCGTGCTCCAGGCGTACAGCGGCATCATGGACATGACCGGTGAACCCGACCGGCCGCCGGTGCGGCTCGGCATCGGCGCCATCGATCTCGGCACCGCAGCCTGGGCCACGATCGCCATCATGGCCGCGCTCGCCAACCGTGAGGTCACAGGCCAGGGCGCCCTCGTCGAGACGAGCCTGTTCGAGATCGCCACGTGGTGGCTGAGCTACCACCTCACCGGGTATCTCGCGACGGCCCACGCGCCCACTCGGCAGGGAACCACCACATCCATGATCGCGCCGTACGAGCTCTATCCCACGGCCGACGACGTCGGTGTCATGGTGGCCGCCGCCAATGACAACCTGTTCCACTCGTTCATGACCGCGACGGGCCTGACCGATCTCGTCACCGACCCGCGTTTCACCTCGAACACCCTTCGGGTGAAGTACCGCGACGAACTGCGCGGGTTGATCGCACCGCGCATGCGCGAGCGCAAAGCGGTCGAGTGGGAGACCGCGTTACGCGCGTACGCCGTGCCCTGCAGTCGGGTGCGGGGCGTCGATGAGCTCGCTGACGACGAACAACTCGAAGCGCTCGGTCTCCTCGAGCCGTGCCCGCATCCGCTGATCGACGATCTCCGTCTCGTCGGTGTGCCGGTCAGCGTCGACGGCACGCGCGGCCGCTCGCGACTTGCCCCGCCAGCCCCGGGTGAGCACACCGACGCGGTGCTCACCGAGCTCGGCCGTTCCGCGGAGCAGATCGCCGCGCTCCGATCGCGCAGCGTCGTGGCATGACGCTCATCACGGCTACCGTGAGTGGATCGGTCGTGTGATCTCGAGGGGGCCTTGATGACCATCGCTGAAACACGAGCTGCAGAGGACGTGATCGGCACAGCCATCTCGTCCATGGGCAGCGGCAACGGATCGCCGACCAAGATCCCGGTGTACCGCTACATCTCGCCGGACTTCGCCAAGGTCGAGATCGAGAAGGTGTTCGCCAAGGCGTGGCTCGTGGCATGCAGCGTCGATCATGTGGCCGAGGCGGGTGACTACTTCGAGTACCGCGCCGGGCCGTACTCCGTGCTCATCGTTCGGGGCGACGACGGCGAGCTGCGTGCGTTCCAGAATGCTTGTCGCCACCGCGGCAACATCATCTGCGAAGGCGCCGGTTCCGGTATCACCGAGCTGCGGTGCATGTATCACAACTGGACCTGGGACCTACGAGGCCGTCTTCGCCAGGTGCCCTCGCGTAAGGGCTTCGGCACCCTGCGAAACGATGACCTGCCGTTGTTGGCGGCACGCGTCGACACGTGGGGTCGCATCGTGTTCGTTAACCTCGACGTCGACGCGATGTCGCTCGCCGAGTACCTCGAGGGCGTGCCGGAGGACGCGGCATGGATCGACCCCGACGTGTACCGCTGCACGCGCGTCATCACCACCACCGTGCCCGCCAACTGGAAGGTGCTGTCCGAAGGGTTCTCCGAGACGTACCACGTGCAGTGCCTCCACCAAGAGATGCTGGGCAGCATCGACGACATCAACGCCGGACAGTTCCTGTGGGAACGCCATGGTGTGTCGAAGCAGCGTTACGGCGTGCCCAGCCCGCGACTCGGTCGCCACGTCGATCCGCAGGTCGTGTGGGACTCGTTCATCGTCACGCAGGGCATGCGCATGGGCATCAACGAATCGTGCCCCGTGCCCGAGCTCGCGGACGGGCAGACGGTGCAAGAACTCATCGCCGATGGAATCCGCGGGGTGCTCACCGCTCGAGGGGTCGACGTGTCGCACCTCGACACCGATCAGATCACCACGTTGAACCAGTACAACCTGTTCCCGAACGTCACCGTGTTGTACAACGTGGATTCGTTGAGCGTGATGTACGCACTGCCCGGTGCGAGCGTCGACGAGTCGGTGTTCACCGTGCTGCACTTCGAACGTACGGCCGCTGCCGACTCACCGCGAGCGCAACCGCAACAGCACGACATCCCGGCGGGGATGCAGGTGTTCGGCAACGTGATCAATCAGGACGTCGAGCTGCTGCGCAACGCACAACGTGGTCTGCGCCAACCTGGGCTGACCCATCTCTCGCTGTCGAGCGAGGAGTGCCGCATCATCAACAACCACCGCACCCTCGAGCGCTACTGCGGCATCTCCCCCTCGGAGATGACGGGTGGCCCCGTCCGCTGATCGCTCTCCGCCCGTTCTTCGGACATCTCACCACCGCATGGGTAGTGAGATGTCCGAAGAAGGCGCAGCGGTGCTCAGGCTTTCTGGCCGTAGATCCGCAGCGCGTTCGCCGCGGTGATGGTGTGCTTCTCATCGTCGGCCACGCCTGCGAAGTGCTCGGCGATGGACTCACGAGACTTCGGCCAGTCGGAACCGCCGTGGGGATAGTCGCTCGACCACAGCATGCGTTCGACGCCGACGGCGTGGCGGTTGCGGATGCCGTAGGTGTCGGTGATGAAGACGTAGGAGAAGTTGTTCTCCCAGTAGAAGCTGGGCTTCTGCTTCATCGGGTGCGACAACGCCCGAGAGTGGCGGTCGTCCATCTGCTCCTTGACGTAGGGGACCCAGCCGCAGTCGACCTCGCCCAGCACGATCTGCAGGTCGGGGTAGCGGTCGAATACGCCGGAACCGATGAGCTGTGCGACGCGCACCGGGGCGTCGAAGAAGCGCATGTCGCCGCGAAGCTTGCCTCGGGAGATGTCGCCCTGTGGGCCGGTGGCGAACGCCACATGGATGCTGACCGGGATGCCGGCGGCCGCGGCTGCGGCGAAGAAACGGTCGTCGTCATCGGTGAGGTCGAGGCCACCGCTCGGGTACTTTCCGAGCTGCACACCGCGGATGCCTGGCTCGGCGGTGACGCGCTTCAACTCGTTGATGGCGTGATCGACGCCGACGTTGGGCATGAGGGCGATGCCCCATAGGCGTTCGGGATCGTGCGAGGTGTACTCCGCGAGCCAGTCGTTGTACGCCTGGATGCAGGCCAGGTGGAAGTCAGGGTCTTCGGTGTGCCAGAACATCGTGTTGGACACGCGTGGCGTGGGGTACAGCACCTCGGCATCGACGCCGTCGAGGTCCTGCTCGAGGAGGCGGGCCGCGGGGTTGTAGCCGCCAGCGCGGACGTCCTCCCACTTGCACCAGCCGCTGCGCTGCGCGATCGGGATGCCAGCGCTGCAGTTGCCGCCGAAGTTCATCGGGTCGAGGGCGCTCTCCATGACCCACGCGTCGCCCTGCTCGAACCGCTCGATGCGAGGTGCTCGATCGCGGTACTGCTCGGGCAGCCGGGACGTCCAGAGGTCGGGCGGCTCGTTGACGTGAGAGTCGGCAGAGATCAGTTTGTAGTCACGCACGAGTCGTACTCCCGGTTTGATGTAGGGGCATTAGACAACTGTTCGCATGTCTATCGCTTCAGAAGGGGTCCGCGCCTATGGTGATGGAGGAAATTTGCTGGCGGGCGGTTCCTCATCGTAGGAGTCGTGCCGTTCTGGCGCATCTGCGAGGGGACACAAATGCTGGACGACCGAGTTCTCGATGTACGCATCAACGGCGCGACCATCATCGATGGAACCGGTCGTCCCGGTTTCGTTGGCGACATCGGCATCCGCGACGGCCGTATCAGTGCCGTCGGCGAGGTCACCGAGCCAGCCACCCGGGTCATCGACGGCACGGGGCTCGTGGTGTGCCCCGGCTTCGTCGACCCCCACACCCACTACGACGCCCAGTTGCTGTGGGACCCGCAGGCATCGCCTTCGAACGTGCACGGCGTCACGTCGATCATCGGTGGCAACTGCGGGTTCACCCTGGCGCCCATCATCGCCGCCGACGCCGACTTCACGCGGCGCATGATGGCCAAGGTCGAAGGCATGCCGCTCGCTGCGCTCGAGGAGGGCATCGACTGGAACTGGTCATCGTTCGGCGAGTACCTCGACGTGCTTGACGGCAACATCGCCGTCAACGCAGGCTTCCTCGTCGGCCACTGCGCGATCCGGCGCAAGGTCATGGGGGCCGAGCGGGCCATGGACCCCGCCACCGACGCCGAGATCGAGGCGATGGCGCAACTGCTTGGCGACTGCATCGATTCGGGTGGCCTGGGCTTTTCGACCACCCGCTCGTCGTCACACTCGGACGGCGACGGCGACCCCGTCCCGTCGCGCATGGCCACCACCGAGGAGGTGCTGGCGTTGTGCCGCGAGGTGGCGCGCCATCCGGGTACCACCCTCGAGGCGATCACCGAGGGCTGCAACCACATGTTCACGGAGGAGGAGATCGACCTGTTCGTCGGCATGTCGCGCGCCGCCGAGCGGCCCCTCAACTGGAACGTCCTCACCCTCGATGCCGCCGCTCCCGACCGGGCGCCGCATCAGTTGCAGCCGTCTGTTCGGGCTGCCGAGGCGGGCGACGCTCGCGTGGTCGCGCTCACCATGCCAGTGCTCGTGCCCATGAACATGAACTTCCTCACGTACTGCGCGCTCTGGAACCTTCCGAACTGGCGCGAAGTCATGGCACTGCCGGTGGCCGACCGCATCGAGCAGCTCAAGGACCCGGTCACCCAGCACGCGATGCTCACCGGCGCGCAGAGCAAAGAAGCTGGGGTGTTCGGTCGGCTCAGCAACTTCGCGGGCTACCGCGTTGGCGATACCTACTCGCTCGCGAATGCCGGCCTGTCGGGCCGGATCGTCTCCGACATCGCGGCTGAGCGCGGCACCGAGCCGTTCGCCACGCTGATCGACATCGTCGTGGCCGACGATCTGCGCACCATCGTGTGGCCGCACCCTACCGACGACAACCCCGAGAGCTGGGAGCTGCGGCGGGCCACGTGGGAGAACCCCCACGTGATGCTCGGCGGCAGCGACGCCGGGGCGCACCTCGACCGCATGTTCGGTGCGGGCTACATCACCCAGTTCCTGGCCGATGTCCTGCGCGGGCGCAAGTTGCTCGGCGTCGAACGGGCCATCCAGATGCTCACCGACGTGCCGGGGCGCTTGTTCGGCCTGCGCGATCGCGGGCGTCTCGAAGCGGGCTACCTAGCCGACGTCGTCGTATTCGACCCGGCCACCATCGACTCCGAGGCGCCGCTACTCACACCCGACCTTCCCGCCAAGTCGATCCGGCTCACCGCTGGGTCGCGCGGCATCGAGCACGTCTTCGTCAACGGCATCGAAACAGTCACCGCCGGCGTAGCCACGGGCGCACTGCCGGGCGTCGTGCTGCGCTCGGGACGCGACACCGACACCGTGAGCGTGCGCTGAGCTGCACGAGGAGAGCAACACCGGCGCCGCGGCCGCGAAGGTTGCTCGCTCTCACATGCCGACGCTAAGCGATCGCGCCCGAAGCCTTGAGTGCGGCGATGCGTTCGGCTGCGAAACCCCATTCGGCGAGGGCTTCGTCGGTGTGTTGTCCGGCCGCACTCGGCGGTCGTCGGACAGCGCCCGGCGTTCGGCTGAAGCGAGGTGCCGGAGCGGGTTGCGTGATGCCGTCGACCTCGATGAACGTGGCGCGGTCCCGGTTGTGCGGATGCGAGGGCGCCTCGGTGAGCGAGAGCACCGGAGCGAAGCACACGTCGGTGCCCTCGAGGAGCGCGCACCACTCGTCGCGCGTCTTCTCGCGCACGATGCTGCGAATGCGTTCTTTGAACTCGGGCCAGCGCGCCCGGTCGTACTCGGGCATCTCGGCGATGGGGATGCCGAGGCGTGTGCACATCTCGGCGTAGAACTGTGGTTCGAGCGAACCGAGCGAGATGTACTCACCATCGGCGCACTCGAATACGTCGTACATATGTGAACCGGTGTCGATGAGGTTGGTGCCCCGTTCGGTGGACCAGGCACCGGTCGCGGCGAGGCCGTGGAACATGGTGGTGAGCAACGCGGAACCGTCGGTCATGGCCGCGTCGACAACCTGACCTGAGCCGGAGACGCGTGCTTCGATCACCGCAGCGCAGACGCCGAGCGCTAACAACATCCCGCCGCCGCCGAAGTCACCGACGAAGTTCACGGGCGGCACGGGGGCTTCGCCGCGTCGACCGATCGGATGCAGTGCGCCCGACAGCGCGATGTAGTTGATGTCGTGCCCCGCGGTGTGCGCATACGGGCCGGTCTGACCCCACCCGGTCATTCGCCCGTAGACGAGCCGCGGGTTGCGTTCGAGGCACACGTCGGGCCCGATGCCTAGGCGCTCGGCGACGCCCGGTCGGAAGCCTTCGATGAGCACGTCGGCCTCGGCGGCCAGGTCGAGAACGGTCGCGACGCCGTCGGGGTTCTTGAGGTCGACGCCAATGGAGCGGCGCCCGCGCGCCAAGAGGTCGAATCGGGCCGAGGCCGGATCGCGATCGGTCACCCGTTCGGCGCGGTCGACCCGCACGACATCGGCACCGAGATCGGCGAGCACCATGCCGCAGAACGGGCCCGGGCCGATGCCGGCGATCTCGAGCACCTTGAGGCCGGTCAGCGGACCGCTCATGACAGACCCCCCATGGTTTCGACGATCGACCGATCGGCGGACTTTCCGACGCGGCTCGACGTATAACTGCGCATGAATTCCTGCACCTCGGGCGAACGCGCCGCGATGGCCTGGTTGCGGTTCTCGGCGGCCAGGCACGCCTCGATGCTCGACGCGTCGAGGGTGTTCCACATGACCTCTTTGGTCATCACGAGCCCGATCTGCGTATAGCTCGCGACGATTCGGGCCAGCGCGAGCGCGCCGGCGGCCGCGTCGTCGACGACCTCGGAGACGAGACCCATTCGCTCGGCGCGCTCGGCCGACACTTCGCGTCCGGTGACGATCATGTCGAACGCCTGCGACGCGCCGATGAGGCGGGGCAGCAGGTAGGTGATCCCGATATCGGTGCCGGTCATACCGGTTCGAATGAAGGCAGCGCAGAACTTCGCGGTCGTCGATGCGACCCGTATGTCGGCCGCGCACGCGAGACTGAGCCCACCGCCGAAGGCCGCGCCGTTGACCCCGGCGATGATGATCTGCGGGGTCTTGCGCATATGGACGGTGAGGTTGGCCATGAACTCCTGGCCACCCACGCCCACCTTGGCGTGCGGGTGCTCGCCGGGTGCCGGAGGGGTACCCCAGTCCTTCAGGTCGAGCCCGGCGCAGAAGCCGCGACCCGCGCCGGTGAGAACCACGACCTTGCACTCGGCGTCGCCGCCGATGACATCGAGTGCGTCGTGCAACTCGCATACGAGGTCATAGCTGATCGCGTTGAGACGGTCGGGCCGGTTGAGGGTGATCGTGGTGATCCCCGGTTCGACCTTCTCGATGAGCACCGATGGCATGTGTGACCCCCTGGGCAGCAGCGATACAGCGGATGGACGCTATGCGAAAGTTGCCGGTCGGTGCGTCACCTACAGCAGCGGCATGACCTCGGCGGCGATGCGCTTGGTGTAGCCGATCGGGTCGCCCCACATCGCCGTGAACAGGAGGTTGGTCGCGCCCCAGCCTGCGAGCTCGCGTATTCGCGCCGCGACGTGCTCGGCGGTTCCGCCGATGAGGAAGCGACGCCCCAGGAAGTCGGTGAGCCCGTTGTCGTTCACGAGCGCCGCGTTGTGCCCGGGCGAATCGACCTGGTTGTGCTCGTGCGAGCGGTAG
>CAFABA010000037.1_pt1 | contig 21780 bp, 19 predicted proteins | sample 7267731 | NCBI WGS metagenome assembly CAFABA01 (sample SAMEA6814000, study PRJEB35770) | uncultured Acidimicrobiales bacterium | biome: Freshwater; feature: Freshwater reservoir; material: water | place: Czech Republic | collected 2017-08-18 | depth 30m m | reverse complement strand
CCATTGCGCAAGATTCCCCACTGCTGCCTCCCGTAGGAGTCTGGGCCGTGTCTCAGTCCCAGTGTGGCTGATCGTCCTCTCAGACCAGCTACCCGTCGATGCCTTGGTAGGCCGTTACCCCACCAACTAGCTGATAGGCCGCGAGGCCCTCCCGAAGCGGAATCCATTTCCTCACCAAACCATGCGGTTCGGTGGGGGTATCCGGTATTAGCAGAAGTTTCCTTCTGTTATCCCGGTCTTCGGGGCAGGTTCCTCACGTGTTACTCACCCGTTCGCCACTAGACCGTCCAAGGTGTTGCCACCAAGAACGACCCCGTTCGACTTGCATGTGTTAGGCACGCCGCCAGCGTTCGTCCTGAGCCAGGATCAAACTCTCCGTCGAAAACTCAGCCCCAAGGCGAACCTCGGGACCTCGAATCATTTTGCTCTGACGACCAAAGTCGTCTCGGCGATACTGGAGAGCCGATGTCGGAGCGGCTGCTCGTTCATCGACTGGCACAGGGATTCTTCGCATAGCGTATTACTAATTGCTAATTGCGATTGTCCGTTGTGCTTATTACTTTGTGTGGAAACACGCGTCGAGCGACGCACGAGGCGTCGGACGAAGTCGTGCTTCCCGCACAGGCTTTTTCGTCCTCTATTCTGTTTTCAAGGAGCGCGTTGCCGGGACCACGTTTGGGGGTGGTTGCCCGGGCGCTTACTGCCTGCTCTTCGTGGGCCGCACCGTAGTGCTGCCGGTTCAAGCGGGCCTTTCATAGTACCGAGTGATCCTCGTGGCGTCAAGCCGGAAGGTGTGCCGCTTGGCTCGTGGGCTGGAGCCTCGGAGCCTTACGGCCCGAGTGATTGTGTGCGCCGTGTTGGCTCACCGTTTCGCTCGGGTTTCGGTACTGTTTGCCCGTCGCAGCGGGCTCGAAGAATTTACCCGTGGCGGCCCCTCGCAGCAACCTCTCGAGCCAAAGAATTCAGGATTTCAACAGCGCGCGGGATGTTCGTCATCGACCACGACCACGTACACCTGCCGCTTGCCGCGCTTGACCAGCAGGTATCGGTCATGAGCGAGATCGGCGAGGGTGAGTACGGCATCGGTGCCGGCCGGGCGATGACCGTTCACGGTGATGCCGTTCTGCTCGAGGGCCCGCCGGGCGTCTGAACGCGAGGTGGCTGCGCCACACGTGACAAGGACGTCGAGGAGCTCGGCAGCAGTTGCGAAGGCCGCTCGAGCGATGCGGCTTGTCGGTATCTCGTCAACCAGGCTTGCGAGGGCGGGAGCTGAGGGATCCCTCGCTCCGCGTCCGAAGACCACGTCGGTGGCCTCGGCTGCCGTGGCAGTGGCGGTTGCGCCGTGCACGATGGCCGTGACCTCCTCGGCGAGGCGGCGCTGTGCGGTCCGACGCTCGGGCGCGGCGCGGTGGGCCTCCATGAGCGTGGCGATCTCGTCGAGTGGTAACAGGGTGAGCTGCCACAAGAACTTCTCGACGTCGCGGTCGTCGGCCTGGACCCAGTACTGGAAGAAGGCGTACGGGGAGGTCCGCTCAGCGGCCAACCAGACCGCACCATCAGCGGTCTTGCCGAACTTCGCCCCGTCGGCGCGGGTCATGAGTGGCCAGGTCAACCCATGCGCCGGCGCAAGACCGCGGCGGCGGCTGAGGTCGATACCGGCGGTGATGTTGCCCCATTGATCGGAACCGCCGATCTGAACGCGGCACCCGTGGTGCTCGTTCAGCCATGCGAAGTCGAATGCTTGGAGAAGCATGTAGCTGAATTCGGTAAAGGAGATCCCGTGGTCCCCCTCCATGCGGCTGCGGACGGAATCCTTGGCCACCATCTGATTCACGGTGAAGTGCTTCCCGACACTGCGGAGGAAGTCGATGAGCGTGACATCCTGGGTCCAGCTTCGGTTGTCGACGAGCGTGGCCCCGTTCGGACCGTCCTCGAAGTCGAGGAATCGACTGATCTGCTCCTTTAGGCAGCCCACGTTGTGGGCGAGGGTGTCGTCGTCGAGAAAGTTCCGCTCGTCGCTTCGTCCACTCGGGTCGCCGATCATCCCGGTGGCCCCGCCGGCCAGCGCGATAGGCCGGTGACCGGCCAGCTGCAATCGGCGCAGCACCAGTAGGCCGATGAGGTTCCCGGCATGGAGGCTGTCGGCGGTGGGGTCACAGCCGTAGTAGACGCTCGTGGGTCCGGCTCCGAGCAGGGCCGCAAGCTCAGCCCGATCCGTCGAATCGTGCACGAGGCCGCGCGCCTCGAGGTCGGTAAGTATCGCCGCGTCGGTCATGGCGCCACTCTGGCCGATGGCCTGGGGGTTTCCAACTCGATTCGGCCCGCAGAGGGCCAGCCGGCGGCTCCGGTGGGGGCCCGCGGCCACCGGAGCGACGGCGTTCGAGGCGATTCTCGCGGCCTGCGCCACCAGGTTGCGACCGAATGCGGCGACAATGGCCGCATGCACCGGCGTTTCCTCGCGTCCCTTGTCGCGCTCTCCGCCCTCGCGTCCTCGTGCGCGTATCAATACGAGACCCAGGATCTGGTTGAGTCAGATCCGCCGCCGGTGGCCCAATCCTCGTTCATGTACGACTCGAAGGGTCGCCAGATCCTGCTGCTGCGGGCCGACGAGAACCGCATCTACAAGCGCATCGACGAGATCCCGAAAGTTCTCCAGGACGCAGTAATCGCGATCGAGGACGAGCGCTTCCACTTGCACAAGGGCGTCGACTTGAAGGGCCTGATCCGCTCGGCCCGCGAGAACGTTTCCGCCGGGTCGGTGAGCCAGGGAGCGTCCACGATCACCCAGCAATACGTGGGCAACGTCTACCTCGACCGCACGGACAAAAGCGCGAAACGCAAGCTGCAGGAGATCGCCCTCGCCCGACAGTTCGAGAAGAAGTACACGAAGGACTACATCCTCGAGCTCTACCTGAACTGGGTGTTCCTCGGCAACGGAGCGAATGGGGTGCAGGCGGCGGCCAAGGGGTATTTCAACAAGGACGTCGCCGACCTCACGCTCCCCGAAGCCGCGCTCATCGCCGGGCTCATCCAGCGACCGAGCGATCTGAACCCCTACGGATCGAGCAATGCCTTCGAGGCGGCCAAGGAGCGCCGCAACCGGGTTCTCGAACGCATGCGGATCAACGACTTCGTCACCGACGACGAGTACGCCAAGGCTGTGGCCGCGCCCCTCGTGCTCCAGCCGTACGTGCCCATCACGAACGAGCGGTACCCGGCGCCGAACTTCGTCGAAGAAGTCAAGAAATGGTTCGTCGCAAACCCCACGTTCGGGGCCACCGAAGCCGACCGTGAGAAGCTGCTCTTCCAGGGTGGGCTGCGCATCTACACGACCGTCGATCTCGACCTGCAACGTGCCGCCGAGGCCGCACGCGATTCCACGCTGCCGCAGAACGTCAGCGGGATCGACAGCGCGATCGTCACCATGGACCCGTCGAATGGCAACGTGCTCGCGATGGTCGGCGGCAAGGACTTCTTCGGTCCCAGCGCGTACGCCAAGGTCAACCTCGCCGACGGCGACGGGCGTCAGACCGGCTCCTCGGCCAAACCGATCGGTCTCGCAGCGGCGCTCAGCGCGGGCTGGGAGCTCACCAAGACCTATCCCGCGCCGAAGTCGATTGAGCTCCCTATCCCCGGTCTCAAGGAGCCTTGGAAGGTCAAGGGCGGCGGTGACGACAGCGACGTCACCCTCATAACTGCGACCGAACAGTCGTACAACACGGTGTACGCGCAGCTGATCCTCGAACTCGGCCCCGACAAGTTCGTGGACATGGCCAAGCGTTTGGGCATCACCCACAAGATCGAGCCCGTGCATGCGGCCATCCTCGGCACCGAGAACATGACGATGCTCGACATGGCCACGGCATACGGCACCTTTGCCGGACGCGGCATCCGCCACGACCCCGTCTTCGTAACCAAGATCACCAACCAGAACGGCACCACCCTCTACGAGCACGCCTACAAGCAGACCAAGGCCATCGAAGCCAGGGTCGCCGACCAGATGAACTTCGTCCTGCAGGGCGTGGTCACCGGCGGTACCGGAGCGGCGGCCGCCATCGGGCGCCCAGTCGCCGGCAAGACCGGCTCGGCCGAGAACAACGCCGACGCGACATTCATCGGCTACACCCCGAACCGGGTCACCGCGGTCTGGGTGGGCTTCCCCGAAGGCCAGGTGCCGATGACCCCGCCGCGTACCCCGATCGTCGTCTTCGGCAGCACCTATCCGGCGCGGATCTTCCAGAAGGTGATGACCGCAGCCACCGCGGACGTGCCCGAGGCCGAGTTCGCCGCCCCGCCGCCGAGCACGACCACCACGAGCACCACGCTGGTCGGCGCGAGCGTGCCCGTGCCCGACGTCCGCGGGCTCACCACGGCCGCCGCACAGCAGAAACTGGCCCAAGCAGGCTTCGGCGTCGTCACGGCGAACGTCGAGACCAGCGAGTTCACTGCCGGAACCGTGGCGAACCAGGCCCCGAAAGGTGGCGCATCCGCACCGCAGGGCTCCAAGGTCACCCTGGAGGTCGCCATCGCACCCAATGCCCAACCAAGCGCCGTGCCGAACGTTGTCGGGTTGTCGCGCGCCGAAGCACGGAGCCTGCTCGTCGCGGGCGGATACGCGGTTCTCGAATTGTTCGAACCGCCGCCCGCAGCCGCCATCCCCGCACCGAAGTCGGGCAACGTGTGGAAGCAATCGCCCCCAGCCGGATCGACCAAGCCGGCCGACGCGGTGGTGCAGATCTCGATCCAGCCGTGAGGCCGGCGGCCTCGATCCAGCCGTGAGGCCGGCGATCAAAGGGCGAAGGAGACGCCACCGTTGACCGGGTAGGTCTGGCCGGTGACCCACGAAGCAAGATCGCTGGCCAAGTACAGGGCCATACCGGCAATGTCCGCGGGGTCGCCCGGCCGGCGCACGAGGTACTGCTTGAGCATGGCTTGGGCCTGGGGGTTGCGGGGCTCGTCCCAGAAGTCGCCGGCCAACGGGGTCTTCATCGTGCCGAGCGCGATGTTGTTCGACGTGATGTTGAACCGGGCCACCTCGTGCGCGATCGCCCGCCCGAAGCCGGCCGCACCGGCCTTCGCCGCGCAGTACGCCGCCATGTACGCCTCGCCGGTTCGTCCAGCGTCGGAGACGATGGTGATGATGCGGCCCCACTTCTGGTCGATCATGCGAGGAAGCGCTGCGTGGGTGCAATGCATGACGCCGTACAGGTTCACCTGTAGGTACGGCTCCCAGGACTCGGGCGTGGTAGCAACGAACGGATCGAGCGACCCGAAGCCCGAGACACCGGCGTTCCCCGCGTTGTTCACCAAGATATCGACCCCGCCTGCTTCGCGGATCACGGAGCCGACCGCCGCAGGATCGGTCACGTCGAACACCGCGGACCGGGCCCGTCCCCCCGCGTCGGTGATCAGCTGCACCGCTTCGGCCGCGCGCTGGTCGCGCAGGTCGTTGACCAGAACCTCGGCGCCAGCGGCCGCGAGTGCCTGCGCGATGCCGAGGCCTACGCCTTGGCCGGCACCGGTCACGAGTGCGGTGCGGCCCGCGAGGTCGATTGAGAAGGACATTGGTTACCTCTTTCGTACGTCGTGCCGGGGCGTCAGATGACCGAGGCTTCGCGCAGCGCGGCGATCTCGGCGGCGGTGAAGCCGTGCTCGGTGAGCACTTCGTCTGTGTGCGCACCGATGTCGGGCGGAGGCGACGTGGCAGTGGTGGTCACGCCGTCGGGCCCGCGCATACGCAGCGGGTTCGCCAACACTCGCGTGTCGGTGCCGTCGATCGTGGTGATCGCTCCCCGTTCCGCGAGGTGCGGGTCGTCGAGCAGGTCACCTGGGGTGTTGACGGGTCCGACACCACCGGCCAACCCCGGATGGGTCAACCACGCAGAGGCCGCTTTGGTCGCGAAGATGGTGCGGAGCCGGGCGATCGCCGCGTCTTCGGCGACGCCGATGCGATGATCGGCAAGCTCGGCCACATCGAGGCCGGCGCACAGCGCGGCCCACGTTCGGGGCTCTGAGGATGCGACGGTCACGTATCGTCCGTCGGCACAGCGGTAGGTGGCACGAGATGCCATAGCGGGCCAACCCGGCGCGGGTGCGGTGGCCGCGCGGGCAACATCCTCCGCCAGGCTCCACATGGCCGCGTCGACGAGCGACGCGTCGATGCGCGCCCCGTGGCCCGTGACCGACCGTTGGGCGTACGCGCTGAGGATGCCGATGACACCCATCAACGCGCCCGGCTGAAGCGCAAGTGTGATCTGGGGCACGGGCGGCGCCGCGCCGGGTTCGACGAGTCGCTGGAGCACCCCCGCGTAACCGCTATAGGTGATGTCGTGGCCCGCGGCATGCGCGAGCGGCCCGTCGGAACCGAAGCCGGTGAGTGAGCACCAGAGGAGCCCGGGGTTCAACGCGGCGAGGTCGTCGTAGCCGAGGCCCATCTGCTCGAGCGCTCCGGGTCGATGCGATTCGACGAGCACGTCGAAGCCCACGACGAGCCGGCGCACCACGTCGGCCGCAGCGCCGTTCTTCAGGTCGAGCGACAGCGAGCGCTTGCCGCGGTTCAACGCGACGTGTCCGGCCTTGAACGGCTCGGGGGTCATCATGCGCAACCCGTCGCCGAAACCGGGAGCTTCGACTTTGACCACGTCGGCACCGAGATCGGCGAGCAGCGACGTGCAGAACGCTCCGGGGTACAACCTCGAAAGGTCGAGTACCCGAAGGTGCGCGAGCGGACCCGTTCGTTCGTTCGTCGACATCGTGGCTCAGTCGAACCGGACGAATGAGCCATCACGCATGACCTGGCGGATGCCACCATCGAGGCAGGCGATGTCGACGGTGGGGTCGCCGTGGACCACGACCAGATCGGCGAGGAATCCGGTGGCGATGTGCCCCAAACGATCGGGTTCGCCGTAAAGCGCGGCACCGTTGCGCGTGGCCCACCGAAGCACTTCGATGGGCTCGATCCCCGCGTGCGCGGTGTAGACCGCGAGCTCCTTTGCGTACGAGCCGTGTGGTGTAAAGGTGGCACCGAAATCGTCACCAACGCACAGCTTCACGCCCGCGGCGGCCGCCCGCCCGAGCACCGCGCACATCGCACCGAAGTCGTTGCCGGTCTCGGTATTGAACCCCATCGTGTTGGCGCCCGGTGCGTCGCCCATGAGCTCGAGGATCTTGAGGGGTAGGTAAAGGCTGGGGAGTACGAAGGTGCCCGCGTCCACGAGCTGCTCGATGCACTCGTCGTCGAGGCCGTCCGCGTGGTCGATGATGTCGACGCCCGCGGCGATGCAATCGAGAATTGCCTGCTTGTGTGCAACGTGGGCCCGTACCCGCACGTTGCGACCGTGCGCCGCATCGACCACCGCGCGCATTTCGTCGGCCGCGATCGAGATGGTGTGCTTCGGTGTGAGCACGCCGTGACCGCCGGTGACGTAGATCTTGATGATCTTGGCGCCGCGCTTGATCTCGTCGCGTGTGGCCTTGCGGAACTCCTCGGGTCCGTCGCACACGCGGACCACGCCGAGCGCAGACGCGTCCCACCACCAGGGCACGACATCGTTGCTGTCGGCCGACGCGATCAGGTCCCGCGACGCCGGACAGACGCGCGGGCCGATGACCAACCCGGCCCGGACTGCTGCGGCGAGCGACGCGTCGACATCGAACGCGCAGCTCGCGCCGACGATGCTCGTGAACCCGGCCGCCAACGCGAGCCGGGCGTTCGCAAGCGCTTGATAGGCCTGATAGGCGGGCGGGTTCTCGAGGCCGAAGGGCAGCTGGGTGCCACCGACGTCGTGGTAGGTGGTGTGGAAGTGACCGCTGGTCATGCCCGGGATCAGGGTGCACCCCTGCAGATCGACGATCTCGTCGTCGGGCTGGTGCGACGCAGTAGCACCGACCGAGAGGATCGTGTTCCCGTCGACCACCACGGTCGTGTCGTCGGGTAGCACCTGGTCGCCGTCGAACACCTTGCCGTTCGTGAACACGATGCGACCCATGTTGCCCCCTGTCGGCCTGCGCTCTTCGAGCATCCCTCCCCCAAACCTAGGCGCTCCCGCTCGGGGTGTCCGTCGTCGGGCCATTAGCGTTATCCCCGATGAACGACACCTCCCTCGAGACCTTCGACGACGAGCAGATCGGATGGACCGGCCAGCGGATTCTGGGCGTCGCCGTCGTCGTGCTTTTGTTCGCGTTCTGGATCTGGGCGTTCAGTCCCTGGGCACCAAACAACAAAGCCGATGGCATCTCCGACAAGGCCTACCTGAAGCACGCGAACGCTTCTTGCGCAACGATGCAGGCCACGCTGAACAAGCTGCCGCGCGCTATGGACACCACCACGGCGTCCGCCCGAGCCGACGTCATCGCCGAATCCGAAGCGCCGCTCGCAACGATGATCGCCGACCTCCGCGCCGCGGCGACCTCACTACAGGGCCGCGACGCAGAGCTCGTCGGTCAGTGGCTCGACGACTGGCAGACCTACTCCAACGATCGGCAGGCATACGGGGTCGCGCTGCGCAGCGACCAACGAGCGTTGTTCATGGTCACCCAGCGAGGCACGGGGCAGATCACGAAGACCATGGATGGCTTCACACGGGTCAACGACCTTTCGAACTGTCTCGTCCCGACCGACGTCTGACCGCCGATACGGTCTACGTTCCCGCGGCGGCGCGAATAGCCGCAGCGCGACCTGCGGCGACAAGCCGATGAATGCTTTCGTCCACATCGAGTGCGTCGAGGTCCTCGACGCCGCACCAACGCAGCGCGGTCGACTCGTGGTTCCCCTGCATGGCCGCGTCGGGCGGGGCGAGCACCAAGAAGCGAAGGTCCAGGTGCCGGTGCGGTTGTTCGCTGGGCGGCGCGACGACGTGGATGTCGATGTCGATGGCCGGCACCGTCACGTGCAGGCCGATGATGCCGGTCTCCTCAACGGCTTCGCGCAAGGCGACCGCCGCAAGGTTGGCGTCTCCGTCGGCGTGGCCACCCGGCTGCAGCCACTTGCGCAGCTTCGTGTGGTGCAGCATCACGAAACGGTCGCCGCTGGCGTCGTAGACGAACGCGGAACCCGTGAGATGTCCTGGCACACAGGTTCGCACCAGTGCGTCGTCGTGGGCGTCGATGAAGGCCAGCACCTCCGAGCGCGTGGCCGTAACCGCAGGTGCACAGCACGCGGCCACCTGCGAGCGAGCGAGCTCGAGGTCGTTGCTCGCATCGAGCTCATGGGGTTCAAGGGTTCGCACCATCACCTCCGGGGGACGTTCGGCCGGGACACGTTCGGATCGCCGGCAACGTACCAGCACCATGGGCACTCGATCCCCCGCGTGAGACCGATGCGCACGTGGTTGAACACCTGTACCGGCGGCGCGGATCAGGACTGCGCCGCGATCCCTGTTAGAGCGGCACACGACATTTGCGCACCAGTGAATCCCTTAGGTGCAATAGACGTCGAGGTGACCGGGCGGCCCGAACTTCACAAGGGTGCCCGTGGTGGGTCGCGTGCCTAAAAAAAGCGGGGGTCGACACGTTCACCGACGACGGATCGACTCACGACAAGTGGGCGCGCACGAACCCTGGCACGGCTGCGGCCCGGCGGTTCTCCAGATCGACACCGACATAGGTCACTGTGGCCGACACGCAACGCAACCCGTCGGCCAACACGATGGCCTCGACACCGACCTCAAACGACGAGGTTCCCCACCGCCGCACATCGAGCTCGAGCTGGAGCACGTCGGCGTGGCGCGCCGGACCATGCCAGACGATGTCGGCCCGCTTCACCATGAAGTCCCACCCGGACGCTATGCATTGCTCCAACACCGGATGGGTCCAGACATCGACCGCGTCGTCGATGACCGCGAGATATTGCGAGTTGTGCATGACGCCCTGCATGTCACACTCGACATAGCGAACGCGATGGAGCTGACGAAACGCCATGGCTCAGGCGAGCCGCGCCGCGTCGGCCGAGAGGAGTGCGCGGAAACGCCCGAGCTGAATCGCGACCGGGCCGGGCCCTGCTCCACCCGGGGTGGTGCGACGAGTCACCGATACACCGGGTGCAAGCAGCGCTGAGCCGTTCGCGCCAAGGCGGGGTTCGGCTTCGACCAGCTCGTACAGCGGCGCCTCGCCGTCGAGCGCGCGTCGCACCAGCGCGCCGACGATGGCGTGAGCTTCGCGAAATGGCGTGCCCTGAGCGACGAGCAGCTCGGCGAGATCGGTGGCTGCGGCGTATGGCGAGTCGGCTGCGGCGCGCATGCGGTCATGCTTGAACGCGAGCGTGGCGAACATGCCCTCGACTGCGGACAGGGCGAGCGTGATCTGCTCGACGGTGTCGAACAGCGGCTCCTTGTCCTCCTGAAGGTCGCGGTTGTACGCGAGCGGCAGACCCTTCAGCGTGGCGAGCAGGCCCGTGAGGTTGCCGATGAGCCGGCCAGCCTTGCCTCGTGCCAGTTCGGCGATGTCGGGGTTCTTCTTCTGCGGGAGCATCGAACTGCCGGTGGAGTACGCGTCGTCGAGCCTGATGAAACCGAACTCGTCCGTGGACCAGAGCACGATCTCCTCGCCGATGCGAGACAGGTGAACACCCAGCAGCGCCAGCACGAACAGGGCCTCGGCGACGAAGTCGCGGTCGCTGGTCACGTCGAGCGAGTTCTCGAAGCGCGCGGCGAAGCCGAGGTCGGCCGCAACCGCATCGGGATCGAGAGGCAGCGACGAACCAGCGAGTGCGCCGGCCCCCAGCGGCGAGACATCGCCGCGACGTCGAGCGTCGAGCAAGCGGTCTACGTCGCGGCTGAGAGCCCAACCATGAGCCATGAGGTGGTGCGCGAGCAGCACAGGCTGCGCTCGTTGGAGGTGCGTGTATCCAGGGAGGTACTCGTCGCCTGCTTCTTCGGCTCGGGTCAACAGCACACGCTGAAGACGCAGCACACGCTGGGCGATGTCGAGCAACGCCGACTTGGTGAAGAGGCGGAGATCGGTAGCGATCTGATCGTTGCGGCTGCGGCCGGTGTGCAACTTCGCGCCCGCGGAACCGGCGAGCTCGGTGACCCGACGCTCAACCGCGGTGTGGATATCCTCGTCACTCGGGGCGAACACGAACGACTCGTCGTCCAGCTCGGCTTGCGTGGTGTCGAGCGCAGCGAGCACCGCGTCCCGCTCGGCGTCGGTGAGGATGCCCGCGCGCGCCAACCCCCGCACGTGAGCGCGCGAGCCGACGATGTCGTCGCGGTACAACAGCCGATCGAAGGGGAGCGACACCGTGTATGCGAGCAGCTCGTCGGCCGGAGCGGACGCGAAGCGCCCGTGCCACAGCGTTTTTGCTCCCGCGGGCGTTGCTCCGGGGGCCGGTTCGGGGGGTTCGGGTGCGATCATCGCCGGCGCACCCTACAGGCCGGCCAGGTCGCGCAGCAGCGAGGCGACCTTCTGTCCGCCGGCCTCCTCAGATGCGACCACGAGCAACGTGTCGTCGCCGGCCACCGTGCCGACGATCTCGGTGATGCCGGCACGATCGAGGGCCGACGCGACGACATGTGCAGAACCAGGCGGGGTGCGCAGTACCACGAGGTTGCCCGACACGATCACCTCGACCGCCCACTCGCCGAGCACGCGCCGAACGTGGTCCTCGGGCGCAACCTGGGTGTGTGCGAGTTCGGGAATCGCGTAGATGGTCTCGCCGCCGGGCACGCGTACCTTGATCGCACCGAGGTCCTCGAGATCGCGCGACACCGTGGCCTGCGTCGCCGCGACCCCGGCATCGGCCAAGAGCTCGACGAGCTGCGTCTGACTCGTGACCGAGTTGTCCGCGAGGAGCTTCGCGATGCGATGCTGGCGCTGGGTCTTCGTCATCGCACGGCTTCTTTCTGCTCGCTCGTCGCGAGCAGGAACCAGAGCAGAGCGCGGGCGGTGTGCATTCGGTTCTCCGCCTGGCGCCATACGCGGCTCTGCGCTCCGTCGAGCACGGCGTCGGTCACCTCTTCGCCACGGTGCGCGGGGAGGCAGTGCAAGAAGATGGCGTGCGGCGCGGCCGTCCCCATCAGGCGATCATCGACGCTGTACCCCTCAAAATCGCTGTGCCGCTCCCCCGCCTCGTTTTCCTGGCCCATGGAGACCCAGGTGTCGGTCGAGACGACGTCGGCGCCAGCGACCGCATCTTCGGGACGGGCGTAGGTCTGCGGCGTTGCGCCGGCCAGCGCCAGCCGATCGAGCTCTTCGTCGGTGAACTCGTACTGGGGCGGTGGGGCGACGCGCACATGCATGCCCAACATCGAGGCGCCGATGGTGAGCGAACGGCAAACGTTGTTCGTATCGCCGATCCACGCCAACGAACGGCCCTGCAGGTCGCCGAACTCCTGTTGGATGGTTAACAGGTCGGCGAGTGCCTGCATCGGGTGCGCCACATCAGACAGGAGGTTCACGACGGGCACGTTCGACACCGTGGTCATGCGCTCGAGGGTGCGATGCGAGAACACGCGTGCGGCGAGCACGGCATGAAAGCAGCCAAGTGTTCGCGTGACGTCCTCGACGCTCTCGCGCACGTCGAGGCCGATCTCGTCGTTGCGGATGGTGATCGGGTGGCCGCCGAGTTGCACGACGGCCATCTCCGTGGCGTTGCGAGTGCGCGCCGAAGGCTTCTCGAACACGAGCGCTGCGCCGCGTCCGGCGAGCACCGGAGGAAGCTCGGCACGTTGGGCCAGCGCGAGCACGCTGCGCAGTTCGGTCGGGGTGAGATCGTCGATCTCGAGGAAGTGGTTCAACTCGTACCACCACTCAGCACGGCGGCGAGCAGGCCGACGGCAACGTCGATCTCGTCCTCCGACACGGTGAGTGCGGGCGCGAGACGCAGCGCCGTATTCGTGATGCCATTCAGCACGAGTCCGGCGTCAAGACATTGCGCGGCGACGTCCCTTGCGAGCCGTCCGCCGAGCACCTCGGCGTCGAGCTCGACGCCGAGCAACAGGCCTAAGCCTCGGACGCCGATAACTCCCGGAAGCGCTTCGAGTTTCTTGGTGAGCGATGAGCCACGTTGCGTGGCGAGCGCCGGCGCATCGATCGACTGCATGACCTGGAGCACCGCGCGTGCGGCGGCCGTGGACAACGGCTGGCCGCCATAGGTTGTGGCGTGATCGCCCGGCTGAAACGCCGCGGCCACCTCGGCCTTCGCCCAACAGGCACCGATCGGCATGCCGTTGCCGAGCGCCTTCGCCATGGTGACGACGTCCGGCTCGATGCCCATGTGCTGGAAACCGAACCACTTGCCGGTTCGACCGAAGCCGGTCTGCACCTCGTCGACCATGAGCAGGATGCCGCGTTCGTCACACAGCTCCCGCAGCCCTTGGAAGAACGCCGGGTCGCCCGGGTTCACCCCACCCTCGCCTTGCACCGGCTCGAGCAGCAGCGCAGCGACCGACTCGTCAAGGGCGCGCGCGAAGTCGTCGAGGTCGTTCCACGAGGCGTGTCGAAAGCCCTCGGGCAACGGCTGGAACGCCTCGTGCTTCTCGGGTTGGCCGGTGGCGTGCAGCGTTGCGAGCGTGCGTCCGTGGAAGCTGCGCCACGCGCTGACGACCACGTGCTTGCCTCGACCACCCCACTTGCGCGCGAGCTTGATCGCGCACTCGTTCGCCTCGGCCCCGCTGTTCGCGAAGAACACCTGGCCGCGTGGTGCGGCTTCGCCCGCGATGAGCGTGTCGATCGTACGGGCTACACCGGCTTGGTGTTCGGTGCCGTACAGGTTCGAGACATGCAGCAACGTGCGAGCTTGCTCGGCGATGGCCAGCGCGACGGTGGGATGCGCATGCCCGAGTGACGTGACCGCCAATCCGCTGAGGAAGTCGAGATATTTCTTGCCGTCGGGGTCGAAGAGCCACGAGCCCTCGCCGCGAACGAACATCACCGGCGGCGGGCCGTAGGTGGGCATGATCGGGCACCGCGCCATGCCCTCGGGCGCGTGCATCTGCTCGGAGTGCGTGCTCATGGGTGTTCCTTCGCCAGCGACGTGGGCGCGCCGCCGAGCATCGCGTGCGCGGCCGCATCACCGGAGGTGATCATGGTTCCGACGCCTTCGTCGGTGAAGAGCTCGAGCAACAGCACGTGCGCGATGGTGCCGTTGATCATGTGCACCGACTGGACGCCGGCTTCGACCGCGTCGATGCACGCCTGCGCTTTGGGGATCATGCCGCCACTCAGCGCACCCGATGCCATCATGGCGTGCACATCGGGCACGGTGATCGAGCGGATGAGGCTCGTCGGGTCGTCGACATCGGCGAGCAACCCGTCGACGTCGGTGAGGTACAGGAGCTTCTCTGCGTGCATCGCCTGCGCGATCGCGGTGGCCACGGTGTCGGCATTGATGTTGTACGCCTGGCCGGTGCCGTCGGCGCCGATGGTGGAGATCACGGGGATGAACTCCTCGGCGAGTAACCGTTCGATGATGTGCGGGTTCACCGATTCGACATCGCCTACGAAGCCGAGCTCGGGGTCACGGGGGTGCGCGCGGATGAGGCCCGCATCGGCGCCCGAGAGCCCGACGGCGTGCGGTCCGTGCACGTTGATGGCCGAGACGATCTCGCGCGAGACCTTGCCTTCGAGCACCATGCGCGCGACGTCGAGCGTTGCCGCGTCCGTGACGCGCAATCCGTCGCGGAACTCACTCGTGATGCCGAGCCGCTTCAGGAGATCACCGATCTGCGGGCCGCCGCCGTGCACGACGACCACGTGGATTCCGACCGAGTGCATCAAGACGACGTCTTCGGCGAATTTCTGCGACAGCGAGGGGTCGGTCATAGCGTTGCCGCCGTACTTCACCACGATGGTCTGGCCGCGGAACCGACGGATGTAGGGGAGCGCCTCGACGAGGATCTGGGCCCGCAGCCCCGCTGCGGTGGGGTCGGATGAGGCCGCGCTCGTCGGTGCCGGGCTCATGGGTACACCCCGATCGCGTCGAGCCCCGTGGTCTCGTCGAGGCCGAGCGCCAGGTTCGCGCATTGCAATGCTTGACCCGACGCGCCCTTCGTGAGGTTGTCGAGCGCGCCGATGGCCACGACCCAGCCCGTGCGCTCGTCGACGCGGACCGTGAGGTGCGCACTGTTCGAGCCGAGCGTGGCCTTGGTGGACGGTGACCGTGAGTCGACGACCACGAAGGGTTCGTCCGCGTAGAAGGCCCGGTAGTGATCGAGCAGATCGTCGGTGGTGAGGGTGCCGGTGGGCCGGGCGTAGCACGTCGCGAGGATGCCCCGGTTCATCGGCGCAAGGTGGGGTGTGAAGAGCACCTGCGCCCGGATGGTGGCCGAGCCATCGCGGCCGGTGGACAGCACTTGTTCGATCTCGGGCGTGTGGCGATGGTTGAGCAATCCGTAGGCGGTGAAGTCCTCGTCGACGGTGCAGAATGCGTTGGTGGTCTTGGGCACGCGACCCGCACCGGACACGCCCGATGCGGCGTCGACGATGATGCCCGTGGGCTCAACCAGCCCGGCACGGATCGCCGGAGCGAGAGCGAGCGACGCCGTGGTGACGTAGCAGCCCGGCGCGGCGATGAGTTCGGCGCCCTGCAGCGTCGGCCGGAACAACTCGGGCAGACCGAACGCAAAGTCGGCCAGGAGTTCGGGCGCGGTGTGCGCGTCGTGGTACCAGGTCGAATAGAGCGCCGCGTCCTTCAGCCGGAAGTCGGCCGCGAGGTCGACGATGTGCGCAACCCGGCCCCGCAACTCGGGCACGATGGCCTGCGATGCGCCGTGGGGCAGGCCGAGGAACACGAGGTCGAGGCCGTCGGCCACGCCGCGCTCATAGCGGTCGAATCGCCGATCGCGGTAACCCGCCGCCAGCGACGGATAGACGTCGGCGATGGCGTTGCCGGCCTGGCTGTCGCCGGTTGCAAGCTCGACGTGGAGGTCGGGATGCCGGGCACAGAGCCGGAGGAGTTCGGCACCGGTGTAGCCCGACGCGCCGATGATACCTACAGAGATCACACCGACATGATACACAGGCATGCATAGTCATGCGGCTTCATTCGACCCGTTTCCGCCTTGGCGAGCTCTTTGGCTTCGGCGGGCGTAGCCGAAAGGGTCAGCCTTGTACCCGGACGACGACTTTGCCGGTGACCTTACGCTCGAGCATGTCCTGCACCGCGCGGGCGCCGTCGGCCATGGCGTAGGGCGGGTGCAGTAGCGGGTCGATCCGGCCGTCGGCGGCCAGCGCAAGCAGAGCGCTGAGCTGACGGTCGAGCGAGCCCGGATCTCGGGCGAGCGATGCACCCCAATGGACACCCACGACCGAATAGTTTTTCAGCAGGATGTGGTTGGTCGGCGCGTCGGCGATGCCGCCGACGAACCCGATCACCAGGAGGCGGCCATCCCAGGCCATGCATCGCCGCACCTGATGGAAGGTGTCACCGCCCACGGGGTCGTAGGCGACATCGACGCCCCGCCCGTCGGTGGCCTCGCGCACGAGGTCGACCCACGCCGGGTTCGCACGATGATCGATCACCACGTGGGCCCCCAGATCGCGACACGCCGCGGCCTTATCGGCACCGCCGGCAACCGCGATCACTCGCGCGCCTGCTGCGAGACCGAGTTGGATCGCCGCGGAACCGGTGCCGCCACTCGCACCAGTGACGAGCAACGTCTCCCCCGCCGCAAGGTGTCCCCGGTCGTGCAGCGCGAAGTAGGTGGTGCCGTAGTTCACGACGAGCGCGACGGCCTTCTCGGCCGGCAGCTCGTCGGGCAGCTTCCAGGTGCGCTTGGCGTTGGCCACGCCGATCTCGGCGAGGCCACGACCGCTGCTCGCGAGTACGCGATCGCCCACCGCGAAACCGTGCACTCCCTCGCCGAGCGCGAGCACGCGCCCCGCCCACTCACCGCCGGGCGTGAACGGGATCGGCGTCGGCGCCTGATACTTGCCCTGGCACATCAACACGTCGGGGAACGCGAGCCCGACTGCGTCGATGGCCACCTGAAGTTCACCTGCTCCCGCTTCGGGCGGCACGGCCTCCTCGATGTGCAACACGTCGAGAGGGTCACCGAGTTCGTGGAGTCGCCATATGCGCATGGACGCGCACGCTACTGCCGGCCGAACATCGGCATCTGGTGGTCAGTGGCGCAGCGTGGCCGGCAGTGACTTCTCGACGGCGGTGATGCAACGCGCCCGGACTTCGGTGATCTCGGTGTCGGTGAGCGTGCGATCGGCAGCCTGCAGCCGCAATGCGTACGCCAGGCTGCGGGTGCCCTCGGCGACCCGATCGCCGCGATACACGTCGAACAGCGCGAGCGACACGAGGAGGTCGCCTGCGGCCTTGCGGATCTGGCGCTCGACATCAGCCGCCGGACACGTCTCGGCGACCTCGAACGCGAGGTCGACGTCGCTTGACGGGTACCGGCTGAACCGGCTGTAGGGACGCTCGTCGTGCGGCAGACCGAGCAGCACGTCGAGGTCAACCTCGAGCCATGCCACCCGCTCGGGCACTCCGAACGACTCGCACACGGCGGGGTCGATCTCGCCCAGGGCACCCACGATCGTGCCAGCCACTTCGATGAGCGCGGTGCGCGACGGATGCAGCCCGCTGGCGGTCGTCTGAACCATGCGGTCCTTCTTCAGCGCGAACGCATCTACGAGCGCGCTCCACACGTCGATCGCGGCCGACGCCTCGCGGCCGCCGAGCGCCACGGCCAGCACCTCGCGCTCATCGGGCAGGCGCTGTTCCCTCTTGGGGTGTGCGTAGACGTGGCCCACCTCGAAGATGCGCAGGCCCAGGTTCCGGTGCGACGCGTTGTACGCCAGCGTCTTGAGCAGCCCCACGCGCAGCGACGTACGCAACACCGATTCCTCGGCCACCAACGGATTGGTGAGCTCAATCGGATGCCCTTCGCAGCCGGCGCGCTCGAGGTCGCCCGGAGCGAGGAACGGCAGGGGAAGCACCTCGTCGATGCCGAGGCCGGTGAGCGTGCGCCGCACCGTGCGTCGTTCGGTCTGACGCGTCGACAGCGTGCCCGTGAGCGGCGAGCGCGGCACGGTCTTGCCGATCGCCGTGAAGCCGACACGGCGAGCGATCTCCTCGATTATCTCGATCTCGTTGGTGGTGTCGAGGCGAAACGTGGGGATCGTGACGTGCTGATCGGGGCCGGTGACCCGAACGTCGAACCCGATCGGTTCGAGCGCGCTCGCGATGGACGCCTGGTCGAGCGCGGTGCCGAGGATGGCGTTGACTCGCGCGGTGCGCACCAGCACCGGCTCGCGCGACGGCGTATTGCCGCGCACGTCGATCGTGCCCGGCGCGAGCGTGGCGCCGGTCTGCGCGAGCAGTTCGGCGAAGCGCCGCGCCGCGCGATCGGCCAGCTCGGGGTCGCAACTGCGCTCGTAGCGCGTGGACGCCTCGCTACGCAGACCGAGTCGCTTCGCGGTCTGCGCGATCGTCAGCGGATCCCACCAGGCGATCTCGAGGAGCACCGACGTGGTCTGGTCGTCGATCTCCGTGGTCAGCCCGCCCATCACGCCAGCCAGGCTGATGGGGTGGTCGTCGCGATCGCAGATGACGCCGTCGGTCGGGAGCAGCGCGCGCACGTGGCCGTCGAGCGTGGTGAGCGTCTCGCCTTCGACGGCTCGTCGGACGCGCAACGTGCCTGCCGTGACCTTGCCGAGATCGAACGTGTGACTCGGCTGCCCGAGCTCGAACATCACATAGTTGGAGACGTCGACGACGTTGTTGATCGGGCGCTGACCGAGCGCAAGCAATCGTTTTTGCATCCATTCGGGCGATGGCCCGATGCGCACGTCGTCGATGACCCGCGCGAGGAAGCGGCCGCACAGGTCGCGATCGAGCACCTCGATGTGGAGGCGCGTGGCCGCGTCGGCGTTGGACGATTCGGCGACCACTGGCTCGGGTATCTGGAAGGGCACACCGAGGCGCGCCGCGAGGTCACGGGCGACGCCGGCCACCGACATGGCGTCGGGCCGGTTGCCGGTGACGTCGAGGTCGAATAGCACATCGGTCTCGAGGCCGAGCGCCTCGCGCAGCGGGGTGCCCGGTGTGAGCGACGGGTCGAGGATGAAGATCCCTGCGTGGTCATCCGCGAGCTCGAGCTCACGGGCCGAGCACAACATCCCGTTCGACCATTCGCCCCGCAGCTTGCGCTTGGCAATCTCGAGGCCACCCGGCATCACCGTGCCGAGCGTCGCGAGCGGAACGAGATCGCCGACCGCCATGTTGAACGCGCCGCAGCAGATCTGCAGCGCTTCACCGTCACCGAGGTCGACATCAACGAGCTGGATCTTGTCGGCTTGGGGGTGCGGTCGCAGCGCCAGCACGCGCGCCACGACCACGCCGTCGAAGTTGCCGCCAAGGATCTGCATGTCTTCGACCGCGAGGCCGAGATCGGACAACGCCTCCGACAGTTCGTCGGCCGAGCCGTCGATCGGCGCGAATTCGCGCAGCCAGGAAAGGAGAACCTTCATCGTGATGCCCCTACTTCAGAACTGCCGGAGGAAACGGACGTCGTTGATGAACATCTCGCGGAGGTCATCGACACCATGGCGCATCAACGCAAGCCGATCGATGCCGAAGCCGAACGCGAACCCGCTGTACTCCTCGGGGTCGATGCCGCCAGCGAGCAGCACGTTGGGGTGCACCATGCCGCAGCCCCCAAGCTCGAGCCACGAGCCGTCGGGACGACGGATGTCGTACTCCGCCGACGGCTCGGTGAAGGGGAAGTAGCTCGGCCGCAACCGCGACGTGAACCCCGGACCGAAGTACGCGGACGTGAACGCCTCGAGGGTGCCGGCCAGGTCGGCGAAAGTGATACCACGATCGACGACGAGCCCTTCGATCTGATGGAACACTGGCATGTGCGTGGCATCGGCGGTGTCCTGGCGGAACACCCGTCCGGGCATGATCGAGTAGATGGGCGGCGACTGCGACTGCATCACCCGGATCTGCACCGGCGACGTGTGCGTGCGCAGCAGCGTGGATTCGGGCTCGCCGTAGTTCACGTAGAAGGTGTCCTGCATGGCCCGCGCCGGGTGACCGACGGCGAAGTTCAACGCACCGAAGTTGTGCCAGTCGTCTTCGATCTCGGGCCCTTCGGCCACGGTGAAGCCCATGCCGACGAAGAGGTCCTCGAGACGATCGCGGGCCTGGGTGACCAGGTGCAGGTGTCCGAGTCGCGTGCGCTCGCGAATCTCGGTGAGGTCGAGGCGTTCGGTCTCGAGTTGTGCGACGCGCGCCGTCTGGGAAAGCTCGTGTCGACGGGCATCGAGGAGCGACTCGATGCGGTCGCGCACCTCGTTCAGCAGCTGGCCAGCCGACCGTCGGGCGTCGGGGTCGAGAGCACCGAGCGCCTTCTTGGCCTCGGCGAGCGCCGACTTCTTGCCGAGAAAGTCGGTCGACACCCGCTGGATCTCGTCGAGTGACGTGGCCCCACCCGCCGCCTGTTCGGCGCGCGCAGGGAGATCGGCAATGTCGGCGTTCATGATGGGCCAGGGTATTCAGTGTGTGGTATCCGCACCTCACGTTTTGGGTACCGTTGCCCGCGTTTGCCGATGCGTTTCATAATCCCCGGCGTTGGCGCGCCATTTCGAACGCGCACACGGCGCCGGCCATGGCTACGTTGAGCGACTCGACCGCGCCAAGCATCGGGATGCGCACGGCGGTGGTCGCCGAGGCCACCACGTCGGCGGGAAGCCCGTGCGCTTCGCTGCCGAGGAGCAGTGCGATAGGCATGCGGTAGTCGATCGCGGTGTAGTCGGCGCCCGCGTCGATCGAGGTGGCGAGCGTCGTGACGCCCCGGGCGTGGAGCGACGCAAGCACGCCGTGCACATCGGCCAGGGCGAGCACCGGGACACGGAAGAGCGACCCCGCCGCGGCGCGCACCACCTTTGGGTTCCACCACTCAACGCCCTGACCGCATGCCACGACCACGCCGATGCCCGCAGCCTCGGCCACGCGCACGAGCGTGCCCGCGTTACCCGGATCGGCCACGTCGACGAGCACCAGCAGCGCATTCGCCGAAGCGAGCAAGCCGGCTGCATCGCGCACCGGCGGGCGGGCCACGGCGATCGCAGGCTGCGGCGCCTCGGTGGACGCCACGCTGCGGAAGACATCGGGCGCCACGAGGTGCACCACGACATTCGCGGCGCGCAGCGCGCGCTCGAGGTCGACGACGGCAGCCACGTCGACCTGATCGGCCGGCACGTACACCTCGTCGACGACGATGCCCGCGTCGAGCGCTTCGTGGACGAGGCGGGGCCCGTCAATGACGAAGCGGCCCGCGTCGGTTCGCGCACTGCGGCGCCCCGAGAGGCGCCGCAGTGTGGCGAGACGTGGATTGCGGGCCGAGAGGACCTCACCACGGAAGCCGGCAGTAGATGCTGGCTTCGGGCGGTCATCGCCAGCCATGGACGTCAGGATCAGCCGAGTGCAGCCTGCGACGCCGCAACGAGCGACGAGAACGCCGCCGCGTCGCGCACGGCCAGATCCGCAAGGATCTTGCGGTCGACTTCGATGCCGGCTTCCTTAAGCCCGGCGATGAACCGGCTGTAGCTGACATCGTTCTGGCGGCATGCCGCGTTGATGCGCTGGATCCACAACGAGCGGAACTCGCCCTTGCGCGCCCGGCGATCGCGGAACGCGTAGTTGCCGGCATGCATCACCGCTTCGTTGGCGGCGCGGTACGAACGGCTGCGGTTGCCGTAGTAGCCCTTGGCTTTTTCGAGAACGGCTTTGTGGTGCTTTTTGGCGTTCACCGCGCGCTTGACTCTGGCCATCGGTGACTCCTTTCGAGAACGGGGGAATTCGGGGGGTTACGAGAAGATTCCGTG
>CAFABA010000036.1_pt1 | contig 22246 bp, 18 predicted proteins | sample 7267731 | NCBI WGS metagenome assembly CAFABA01 (sample SAMEA6814000, study PRJEB35770) | uncultured Acidimicrobiales bacterium | biome: Freshwater; feature: Freshwater reservoir; material: water | place: Czech Republic | collected 2017-08-18 | depth 30m m | reverse complement strand
CGACGTACGTGGCGCCGTCAGACGTGATCACCGGCCCGTTCGGAGTGTCGACCGACTCTGCCACCACCGAGTACGAACCGTCAGGCCGCACCAGGATGATGTTCGCGGGACGCGCTTCGGTCTCGCCGGTAAAGTAGTTCCGGCCCGTGCTTCCTACGTACGCATTGCCCCACGCATCGACGACCATGTCGTTGAGAAGTGCGATCGTTACATCGCCGAGCTCGGCGTGGACCCTACGTGTGCCGTTCGCGGAGAGCCGCACGATGCCCGGCATGCCCATGTCGACCACCAGAGCGTCGCCGTCGGGGAGGAAGCCAATGCCCGATGGTCTGGAATCGCCGAAGTCGGCGACGAGCACGCGGTTGCCGTCCATGCCGACGGTGTAGACCTTGCCGTCGAGAATGTCGGAGAACCAGAGCCGGTCGCCACGCCAGCGCGGCGACTCGCCGAACTGGATGTCCTCGAGCAGTCGGACTGGTTCGGTCATGCGGTTGTCCTGTCGTGAGACGATGAGGCGCCGGTCGATGTGGCAGTGCGTCGCAACACGGCGCCTGGTCGTGCACCGGTTGGGGACCCGTCGCGCAGCACAACCTCGCCACCGACGATTACCGCCCGGTAGCCCTGCGCGTCGTGCACGAGCCTTGATCCTCCGGCCGGGAGGTCCTGCACGAATCGAGTGGACACCACCCCTAGCGTGAGCGGGTCGATCAGGACGAGATCGGCCACCGCTCCCACCGCGATGGTGCCGCGATCGACCAAGCCCAACATCGCCGCCGGTTGTGCGGTGAGCTTGTGTACCGCAAGCTCGACCGATAGCGGATCAGGCACCAGTTCGGTGAGTAGCCGGGTGGGGTAGTCCGCTCCGCAGAAGGTCTGCAGATGCGCGCCACCGTCGCTCGCGCCGGCCAGCAGCAGCGGATTCTGCGCCACCTCGCGTCGGAACGCCGCGTGCTCGGGTCCCTGTGAGCGATCGATGCGGAACACGGTGAGGAGGTCGTCGTCAAGCGCGAGGTCGAGCAGCGCGTCGAGCTCGTCGCCGTCGCATTCGGCCGCAAGGTCGTCGAGGGCGCGGCCTTGCGCGGCCTGCAGATCGTTGCGGTGAACGGCGGCGACGCTGACGCGTGACCACCCGAAGTCGATCGAGCGCGGCCCGCGTGCGAACTCGGCCCGGATCGCGTCGCGACGTGCGCGGTCGCGGAGCGCGACCATGCGAGCAGGCGCGGCCATGACGAGGGCTTCGCGCATCGCGGGAACGTCGTCGAAGATGAAGGTCTCGGCGAGGCAGAAGTAGAGGTCTTGAGGGTTTGCGCGCAGCATGGGATAGATGCGCAGCCCATCACTCGCCGCGGCCTCGGCCGTCGCGAGGTTGATCCGCCACCCATCGGCGAAGCCCGGGAACCAATCGATCATGTTCACGTTGACCGCCGCGCCCGATGTTCGGGCCATGGCGAACAGGAGCTCCCGATCCTCAGCCGTGTAGCCGGGCAACGAGCTGCGCGGCGCGATCTCGATCACGCTGTTGGCGTGATTCGCCAGTACCGCCGACAGCGCGACGATCTCCTCGGACGACGCAAGGTTGCTGGGCACCGGCCGGCCATCGTGGTCGGCGTGTATGTCGAGCTGTGCTGTCGAGAACCCGTACGCGCCCTCAGCGAGCGAGCGGTCGAGCAGCCCGCACATGGCGGTGATCTCGTCGGCGGTGGCCTCGCGCTCTGATGCGTCGTCACCCAGCACGTAGCGACGAATCGCACAGTGCCCGGCCAACGCGGCCACGTTGACGCCGAGACGGCCCTCGAGGCGTTCGAGATAGCTCGCCATGGAACCGCCGGCGAAGTCGACGCCCTCGAGCAAGGTTTCGACCTGCATGCCCTCGACGCGGGCCAGTGAGCGGAGCAGCCACTCGATATCGCGTGGATGGCTCGGGGCGAGGCTGAACCCGCAGTTCCCGGTGACGACGGTGGTGACGCCGTGCCAGCTGGCGGGCGATGCAGTGGGCTCGAACAGCAACTGCGCGTCATAGTGCGTGTGGATGTCGATGAATCCAGGGGTCAGCAGCAGGCCGGAGCCGTTGACTACCTCTCGCGCGTCATCTCCCGCGGTGCCCGCCGCGTCGATGGCATGGACGCGGCCCGAGTGCACGACCACGTCGGCCGAGTAAGCCGGCGTGCCCGTGCCATCGACCACGGTCACGTTGCGGATGATGAGGTCGACGGTCATGGTGGCCGATCTCAGCTGAACGCCGGGACGATGTGGTTGCTGTTCTCGTTGCGTGGCAGAGGGACAGGGATCTCGTAAAACATCGTGAACTTCACGGGACCTCCAGTGTCTGGGAAGATGGATGGTAGCCGCGGGCGCACGACCCGTTCTCGCCAGTGGCCGTGCTAGACCAACGGGCGCGTGCGGTGGGCATGCGAACGTCACCGGAGGGAAATGGATGTTCGAGTTCGACCCGTTCGATCCTGCGTACTACCAGGACCCATGGCCGTACTACGAGGTGATGCGCAACGAGCATCCGGTGTATCGGCGCGACATCCCGAACCATCGGGTGTGGCCGCACTACTGGATGCTGAGCAGAGCAGCCGACGTCGATGAAGCGCTCACCGACTGGCGCACCTATTCCTCGGCCGAGGGAACGTTGGTCGACACCGACATCACCCTCATCCCGCCGAACATGTTCAACATGGACCCACCCCGCCACGACGAGCTTCGCGGCATCTTGGCGCGTGTGCTTACGCCGACGCGCATCGCCGGGCTCGAGCCCACGGTGCGTGCGTACGCGCGCTCGCTCATCGCCGAGTTCCGCGATCGAGGCACCTTCGACGTGTCGACGGAGTACGCGCAGCTCGTACCCACCGTCACCATGTGCACGCTCATGGATCTCCCGCTCACCGAGCGCAAGCGTTTCCTGAAATGGAACCTCGACACCATGGCCGGCGCCGACTTCACGAGCGCTATGGCGTTGTCGGCGTACGGTGAGATGGGGGTCTACTGGACCGGCCTCGTGGCGGAGCGCCGGGCGGCACCGGGTACCGACCTCATCTCGCAGATCATCCACACCGAGGTCAACGGCGAACCGCTGAGCGACGAAGAGATCGGCGGATTCTGCTCGCTGTTGCACGACGCCGCGCAGAACACCACCATGAACATGCTTACCCACGGCGTGCTCACCCTCGGTCGTCACCCCGACCAACGGGCGAAGCTGGCGGCCGACCGTACCAAGTGGCCACGGGCCATCGACGAGCTGATGCGCTATGTGTCACCGGTGCAGGGACTCGCTCGTACCACCACCCGCGACGTCGAACTCCATGGCGTAACCATCCCCAAGGGCGATCAGGTGCTCGTGCTGTACGGCTCAGCCAATCACGACGAGCGTGCGTTCCCCGACCCTGAGGTCTTCGACATCGATCGTGCACCGAAGGCGCACTACGGCTTCGGGCACGGCATCCACCACTGCCTCGGCAACGCGGTCGCCAAGCTCGAGATCCGTTGCGCGCTCGACGAGATCATCGATGGCCTCGGTCACTGGGAGGTCGACGAGTCGAGCATCAAGCTCAACCAGCTCGTGCCCACCCGCGGGGTTGCCCACGCCCGTGTCGAGTTCGCGACGAGCTGAAGGAACACCAACATGGGAACACTCGAGGGCAAGGTCGTCATCGTCACCGGTTCCGGCTCGGGCATCGGTCGTGCCACGGCGCAACGTGTGGCGCACGAAGGTGCATCGGTGGTGGTGGCCGATATCAATCTCGCCGGAGCCGAGGAGACCGTCGCCCTGATCCTGGCCGAAGGCGGCGCCGCCATCGCGCAGCAGGCCGACGTCGCCGACGAGTCGTCGGCGCGGGCCATGGTCGAGGCGGCGGTGCGCGAGTACGGCCGCCTCGATGGGCTCCATAACAACGCGGCGAACGTGTTCGTCGTACCTCGCGACACCGACATCGTGTCGATGGACATCGAGGTGTGGGATGCGAGCATGGCCACCAACGTGCGCGGGCCGATGCTCGGGTGCAAGTACGCCATCCCCGAGATGTTGAAGGTCGGTGGCGGCTCGATCGTCAACACCTCGTCCAACGCCGGACAGATGGGTGACCTCCTGCGCGTGGCCTACGGCGTGTCGAAGGCCGGCGTCGACAGCCTCACCCGCTACGTGGCCACCATGTATGGCAAGCAGGGCGTCCGTTGCAACGCGATCTCGCCGGGTGTGGTGGCCACCCCGGCACTCGTGAACAACGTCAGCCAGGCCGAGCTAGACATGTTCGAGGCCCATCACCTGACGCCGTACATGGGACTGCCCGAGGACATTGCGGCCGTCGTCGTGTTCCTGCTCGGTGCCGACTCGAGGTTCATCACGGGTCAGGTCATCAACGTCGACGGTGGCATGCTCGCCCATACCCCGCTGTACCAACAGATGCGCTCGGCGATGGAGGCATGACCGTGCCCGACGACCCGTACGCGTTCAACCCGTACGACCCCGACGAGACGCAGCACATGTGGGACCTCCTGGTCCGCATGCGCGCCGAGGCGCCGGTGACCCACCCCATGGAGGGCATGGCCTACATCGCTCGCTACGCGGATAATGCCGCCGTCTTCAAGGATGCGAAGCGGTTTTCGAGCGCCGGCGGCTTTCGCGGCCCCGGCGTGGTGGTGCCCGAGAACGAGAGCTTCCTGGGCGAGATCGATCCGCCGCTGCATCCGAGAATTCGCCGCCTACTGCTGCGGGCGTTCACCTTGCAACAGGCCAACGCGTCCGAGGCCTGGATCCGGCGGCGCGTCCGCACCATGTTCGATGCGTTCGCGGCCAAGGGTGGCGGCGACCTCATGCACGACATCGCAGTGCCGTTGCCCGGCTCGGTTGCCGCGCATGCCCTCGGCATCCCCGACGAGCATCACGATCAGGTCGCTCAGTGGTGTCACGATCTGCTGCACAGCACATGGCCCCAGACCAACGCCACCGAGCGCGGCCACGGCATCGCCGGCGGCTTCCCTGAGTTCGCGGAGCTGCTCGATTCGCTCATCGCCGAGCGGCGCGCACTTGGCGCCGATGCCCCCAATGATCTCATGTCGCGCATGGTGAACGCCTCCGCCGATGACGGCTGGCACCTATCGGATGTACACATACGCACCCTGTCGGTGAACACGCTCGCCGGTTCGCTCTCGACCACGTATCTGCTCGGCAACCTCTTCCACCGGTTCGTGACCGACCCCGAGAACTTCACCGCCGTGCTCCGCGCCGAACCGGCGAAGATTCCCATGGCCGTCGAGGAGTCACTGCGCTTCGAGCCACCGGTGCTCTTCCTCTTCCGTACCGCAACCGCCGACACCGAGATCGCAGGGTGTCCGATCGCCAAAGGCGAGCGGATCATCACCGGCATCGCGTCGGCCAACCGCGACGAGACCGTGTACGACCACGCCGACGAGTACCGGCTCGATCGCGACACACTGCCTGATCACCTTGCATTTGGCGTGGGTCCGCACATCTGTCTCGGGGACCACCTCACCCGCGTCGAGGCACGCGTCGTGCTCGAGGAGATGCTCGACGTCTTCGGACGCGGCGTGCTGAAGCTCGCACCCGGCTACGAGCGCCGTCTCGTGCCGATGTTCCTCGAGTACGGGCCCGAATCCCTCGACGTCGTGGTCGCGCGCTGACCGAACACTTCGATGGTCACGCCTCGAACGTGGTGCGGGTGCGTGGGCGGCCACCGGGGCCGCTGTAGGCAAGGCCGATGCCCGGCTCGTTTGCGAAGTGCACGGACGGCATCGCAGCGCGCAACGCGATCCATGCGTCGATGAGCCGGTCCTCGGCCGCGTAGTCGAAGGGGTCGGTGAGCACCACCTCCTCGGGGGCGCCCGGCATGATCGGGTTGGCCGCGAGCCAACGCGCAGTGCGCGCGAGCGCCGTGCGCGCGGGCACTAGGTCGCGGTAGCCGAGGTCGGCCTTGAGGCGCGTCAGGTCGAGTACCCGGTGGGTGGGGAGCGGCTGCGCCATCAACGGCCGAGACGGGGTCGCGAGGTCCCACGGCATCGACACGATCTCGAGCTCGTGGTCGAGGGCCGAGGCACAGAGCTCGACTACCTGGCGCACCGTCAACACCTCCTCGTCGGCTGCGTTGAACACCTTGCCGGCCGCGGCCTCGGGCTGATCGACTCCGAGCAACACGGCGTGCGCGAGGTTTTCGGTGAAGCCGTGGTGGTGCAACGTGAGCCCGTCGTCGGGCACCACGATCCGCGACCTCCCATCGAGGATGCGGCGCACGATCGACCACTCACGAGGCACGACTTGGTACGGGCCGTAGACATACGGGTAGCGAAAGTGCGCAGCGGCGGGATGATGCTCGAACACGACCGACTCGGTCTGTGCGACGCGGTACCCCTTCTCGTCCTCTGCCGGTTCCTGCACCGTTGGTTGGTGTTCGTCGACTGGCACCGGGAGCCCGTTCGGCTCGAACAGAAACGGGTTCATCCACCCACGGATCGCAGGAACACCGCCTACCGACACGAACTGTCCAACCCGACCCGCGGTGATCTCGGCGATGCGGCGCAGGCGTCCGTACATGGCGATCACGAGGTCGTACGTGCGGCCCTCGAACGCACGGCGAAGGTCGTCGGCATCGTACGGATCGTGGTGCAGGTGCGTAACCGCGTCCGGCGTCTCGGCCCGCTCGTGTGTGCCGCGATGCAGGATGGTGACGTCCCAGCCGCGATCGATCAGGCCCTGCACGATGTGGATGCCGGTCGGACCGGTTCCACCGATGACGAGCGCTCGCGTCCGCATGCCAACTCCCTGCACGTTCCCACAGCCGAGCGATGGCATCCGCCGCTGCCCTCGCGGCAATGTATCCCGGACCCGCGCGCTCACCGTGCTCTGTACTTGACGATCCTCTCGCTCGTCTCGGGTTTCCCGACGCCCCCGACCCCGTAGGGCGATCCACCGGCCGGCGTTGTCGATCGCTGCGGCGCTCGTGGCATCCGCCCGACTTCGCGCAGGGTCTCGCGCCCCATCGTCTGCGGCGTGCTACACCGTTGGGCATGAGCGCCGGGGGAGCCATCGATCAGATCCCGCGACGCGCGTGGATCGTGCTCACGGTGGTGTCGTTGTGCTCGGTGCAGAGCCCGCTCTCGCAGTCGATTCTCAACGTCGCGTTCCCGCGTCTTCGGGACGCGTTCTCCGACACGCCGGCCGCGACGTTGTCGTGGGTCATTTCCGCCTATGCGATCACTGCGGCCGCGACGCTGGTAATCGCCGGTGTCATGGCCGACCGCTACGGTCGAAAGCGCATCCTGCTCATCGGCGGCATCGGGTTCGGGGTTACGTCCATCGCCTGCGGGCTGTCAGGGTCGGTCGGGTTCCTCCTCGCGATGCGCGTCCTCCAGGCGTTGTTCGGCGCATTGCTCACACCGGCCGGTGCGTCGCTCGTGCTCCGCGAGTTCCCCACGACCCGTCGAGCGACTGCGATCGCCGCATGGGCCGCATCGGGATCGGTGGCGACCGCGATCGGCCCGACCCTCGGTGCCGTGCTCGTAGACAAGGGTGGCTGGCGTTGGGCGTTCTGGATCAACACGCCGTTCACCTTCGTCGGCGTCGTCCTGGTGTACTTGCTCGTCACGGAGATGCCCCGCGAGGATCGACCCTTCCCCGACCTGTGGAGCGTGCCGCTCATCATGGCTTCGGTCTCGGGGATCATCCTCGGCGTTTCCCAGAGCGGGCGTTGGGGGTGGTCGGACGCGAGGACAATCGGCAGCATCCTGATCGGTTCGCTCTTCGGCGCCTACCTGATCCGGCGCTCGGCACGCCACCCGCGTCCAATGCTCGACCTCGAGCTGTTTCGCTTCGGGCCGTTCCGGCTCGCCAACATCGCGTCGATCGTGTTCGGCTCGACGTTCTTTGCGGTGTTCTTCGGCTTCCCGCGCTTCACTCAGGAAGTGTGGGGCTACGGCGTGCGTGATGCCGGGCTCCTGCTCCTCCCGATCCCCATCGCCGGCATGATGTTCAACGGGCTCGCCGGCAAGTTCGCCGACACGCATGGCCATCGGCCGGTGATGATGGCCGGCGGGTTCTTGCAGTTCCTTGGGGGCGTCGTCATGTTGATCGGCGTCACGGCCGAGCCCAATGTCCTGCTGTGGATACTCGCCCTGTCGCTCGTCGGCCTCGGAACATCGCTCATCTGGCCGGCGATCTTCGGCAACACGGTGCTCGGCGTTCCGCCGGAGCGCTACGGCGAGGTCACCAGCATCAACCAGACTGCGCAGCGCATGGCCAACGCGGCAGGCGCAGCCATCGCCGTCTCGGTCGTGGGTGAGGCCGCGTTCGACGGGGTCGGTCCGTACACGCGGATCTTCGCGCTGACCGCGATCGGTGGATTATTGGCCGTTGCGCTCGGCTGGTTCATGGGCGATCGCCGCCCCGCCGGTGCGGCAGCCGTGAAGCCCTCGGTCGGTTAGCTTCACGAGCCGGAGCACGCAGGACGAGCCGCACGCGAACGGATCCCCAATGTCGATACATGAGCGGGTGAGCGTCAACCCGATGACCACTATCTCCATGCCGCTCGCCGATGCGGTCGCCTTGTGGCTCGAGCTCGGCACCACGCGAGTCGGCCTCAACGCCCTGCAACTCGAGCGCACCGGATGGGACGACGCGATCGCCCTCGTGCGCGCTGCGGGGCTCGACGTTCGCTACCTGAACTACGGCCCTTCTGCGGGCATCGACGACGAGGCCGGTTGGCATCACGACCAAGCCGTACTGCACCGAGCAGTCGACGCCGCCGCGGCCCTAGGCGCACCGTGCGTGTACCTGTGCACCGGCTCGCCCGGGCGCTGCCTCTGGGAGGAGGCCGTCGCCCTGCTCGGCCAGCGCCTTTTGCCCGTCATCGAGCACGGCCGCTCCGCCGGAGTGCGCATCACGCTCGAGCCGTGCGTCTCGTCGCGGCCCGAGCTCGGGTTCCTGCACACCGTGCGCGACGCGCTCGATGTCGCCAAGCAACTCGACATCGGCGTGTGCGTCGACCTCTACGCGAGTTGGATGGAGCGAGGCCTCGAGGAACTGCTGCGCGACCACGTCGACCGGATCGATCTCGTACAGATCAGCGATTTTGTCGTGGGCACGCTCTCGCAACCGAACCGGTGGGTACCGGGCGACGGTGACCTGCCGCTCGGTGCGCTGCTCGACGTCGTGAAGGCTTCGGGGTACGTGGGCATCATCGACCTCGAGCTCCTCGGCCCGAAGATCGCCGAGGAAGGCGCCCGGTCCGCGCTCCTCCGCGGCACCCAATGGCTCACCCGCGAGCTCGACGCTCGCGGCATGTAGGAGACAGCACGTGGAATTGCGCTTCGACGACAAGGTTGCATTGGTTACGGGAGCAGGCGGCGGGCTCGGTCGGGCCTACGCGCTAGAGCTCGCACGCCGCGGCGCACAGGTGGTGGTCAACGACCTCGCGGTACCCATCGGCTCTGCGGATCCACCATCGGCCAGGGTCGTGGCCGACGAGATCTGCGCGGCGGGAGGCGATGCGATCTCCGACCACCACGACGTGCTCGACGGTCCGTCCCTGGTCGCCGGCGCGGTCGACGCGTATGGCCGCCTCGACATCGTCATCAACAACGCCGGCGTTGCCGGAGGCGGCCCGCTCGACACCGGCGACCCCGCGTCGTGGGAGCGCACCATCGCGACGACGCTGCACGGCTCCATCGCCGTCACGCGCGCCGCATGGCCATACCTCGTCGCGTCCGGTAACGGCCGCGTGGTCATGACCTCGTCGGGTGCCAGCTTCGGGTCGGCCGGCACGGGGGCGTATTCGGCCGCGAAGGCGTCGATGCTCGGGCTGTCGCGGTCGCTCGCCGCGGAGGGCCTGGCCCACGGCATCAGGGTCAACGCCATCATGCCCTCCGCATGGACGCGCCTCACCCAACTGCTGCCGCCGAGCAGGCTGTCGACCTTGCTCGACGATCGCTATCCCCCCGAGGCAGTGGCCGCGTTCGTGGTGTGGCTCTGCCACCACGACACCCATGTCACGGCCGAGACGTTCTCGGTGGGGGGCGGCCGAGCGGCGCGCGTTGTGCTCGCCGAGGCGCGCGGTGGTCTCGTAAGGGAGCACACGGCCGAGGCGTGGGCCGATGTGTCGGACCGGGTGCTCGACCTAACTGATCTGGGCACCCCGACCGACATGGTCGACGAGGTGCGCTGGCAGATCGCGAACCTCGGGCTCGACGGGAGCCTCGACGTCTGACGTACTGCGTAAGATCACGTATCGGCGCGCGTCGCCGCGTACGGATAGGGGGCGCTCATGCCTACGCCAATCTGTGAGCAGCTGGGGATCGAGTTCCCGATCTTCGCGTTCAGCCATTGCCGCGATGTGGTCGCGGCGGTAACCAACGCCGGCGGGTTCGGAGTTCTCGGCGCGCTCGCCTACGAACCTGAGCGCCTCGAGATCGAGCTCAACTGGATCGACGAGCACGTCAAGGGCAAGCCCTACGGCGTCGACTTCGCGATGCCCGCCAAGTATGTCGGCAAGGGTGGGGGTGCCGAGGCCACGCCCGAGTACCTCCTCACGCTCATTCCGCAGGGGCACCGCGACTGGGTGCACAAGTTGCTCGACGACGCGGGCATCCCACGGCTGCCCGATGACGCCGAGCTGCGAACGCCCAAGGCCGCGGGCCTCAACGTCGACGCCGAGGGCCCTGGGCAGCTCGAGGTCACACTCAACCATGCGAACGTGAAAATGGTCGTCAACGCGCTGGGCCCGCCCCCGAAGTACGTGCTCGACCAATGCCACGAGCGTGGCATCCTCGTCGGTGGTCTCGTCGGCTCGCGCCAGCACGCCGAGCGTCAAGTGGCGCAAGGCGTAGACGTCATCGTTGCGCAAGGCACCGAGGCCGGCGGCCATTGCGGGGAGATCTCCACCATGGTGCTCGTGCCCCAGGTGGTCGACGCCGTCGGCCCGAACGTTCCGGTGCTCGCCGCAGGCGGCATCGCCGACGGCCGGCAGATGGCCGCGGCGTTGGCCCTCGGTGCGCAAGGCGTGTGGACCGGTTCGATGTGGCTGCTCACCACCGAAGCCGACATGTCCCCCGAGGTCACCGAGAACCTGCTCGCCGCGTCGTCGCGCGATTTCGTCCGCGCCCGCTTCATGACCGGCAAGCCAGCACGTCAGCTCCGCACCAAGTGGATCGAGGCCTGGGAGTCACCTGGTGCGCCCGAGCCTCTGCCCATGCCACTCCAGGGTCTGCTCTACGGCGAAGCCGCAGCGCGGTTCTCTCGCGTGCACTCGAAGGAGTTCGGCGGATATCCCGCAGGCCAGATCATCGGCAGCCTCGACAAGGTCCGCCCGGCCAAGGACATGGTCCTCGACATGGTCGAAAGCTGGATCGAGACCACCGAAAAGCTGAACTCTTTCCTGGCCGACTGACGCAACTGGTAGTTCCACGGCGCCGCCGCACGCGCCGTGGAACTACCAGTTCGCCGCCTGGCGCGGCTAGAGGATGATCACACCGCGCGTGATGCGTCCGTGATGCAGATCGTCGAGGGCTTGTGGGGCTTCGTCGAGGGTGTAGCGCGTGTCGAGGATGCCGGCCAGATCGAGGCGACCCTGCATGAAGAGGTCGACGAAGATCGGCAGATCGCGCCGCGGCAGGATCGATCCGCCGTAGGTGCCCGTGACGATGCGTTGGCGCAGCAGCGCCGTGGTGTTGAGCGTGATCTCGACCAAGCCGAGCGCGCGCCCGATGACCACACAGGTTGCGCCAGGTCGGGTGGCGGCGACGATCAGGTCGAGCGTGCCGTTGGCGCCTGCGGCGTCGAATCCGTAGTCGGCCCCGCGCCCGCCGGTGAGGGCCAGCACCTCGGCCACGGTGTCCGACTTCGACGAGTCGATGGTGTGCGTCGCCAGGCCGAGCGAGCGAGCCTTGTCGAGCTTGTTCGCCAGCCGATCGACGGCGATGATCGTGGTCGCGCCGCAGAACTGCGCGCCCATCATCGTGGACAGCCCGACGCCCCCCGAGCCAATGACCACCACGCTCGAGCCGGGCTTGACCTGGGCTCGCACCATGGCCGCACCGAGGCCGGTGCTCAGCCCGCAGGCGAGGCCGCAGACGACGTCGAGCGGTGCGTCCTTGCGGATGGGCACCACGAACCTTTCGGGCACCACTGCGTACTCGGCGTAGCTGCCTTGGTAGTGCAACGTGTGTATTGGTGACCCGTTGCTCGATAGTCGAGTGGTGCCGTCGAGCATGGTGCCGGTGAAGAAGGGGGAGTTCTCGCACAGGGCGTGGTCGTCGTGTTCGCATTGGAAGCAGTGCTCGCACGGGCCGATGATCGAGCAGAGCACATGATCGCCGACCTGCACTCGCGAGACGCCCGGGCCGACCTCGACCACCACGCCGGCGGCCTCGTGGCCCAACACGATCGGGTAGGGAACCGGTACCTGTCCGCTGGTGAAGTTGAGGTCGGTGTGGCAGACACCCACGGCGACGACCTTGATCTTCACCTCGGCGGCGCGCGGGGTGGGGTCATCGATCTCCTCGACGCGCACGTCACCCGGGGCATGGCATACGACCGCCTTCATGACCGACCGCCATCGGCGCGAAGGATCTGACCCGGCCGAGCAGACATCGAGCCGACGAGCGATACGCCGTTCTCGGTGATCGCGACACCGTTGACGAAGACGTAGTCGATGCCGGTCGGTCGATCGGCGACGAGGCGTTCCTCGTCGCCAGGAAGGTCACGTACGCGCGTGAGCGGTCCGGGGTCGATCGTGTCGAGGTCGAACACCACGATGTCGGCGGCGGCACCGACGGTCAAGCGACCGCGATTGGTTATGCCGAAGAGGTCGGCGAGCTCGGCGGTGAGCTTGTGCACCGCCTCCTCGATGGTGAACGCCCGCCGATCGCGCACCCAATGGGCGAGCAGCTCAGTGGGCATGCTCGCGTCGCAGAGCTGAGACACGTGCGCTCCGGCATCGGACTGGCCGAACACGGCGTTCGGCTGACGCATCAGGTCGATCACCGGCTCATCTTCGTAGTTGCTGAGCGTGACGATGAAGCGGGTCTCGAGGTTGTCGGCGAGTGCGAGGTCGCATAGCACGTCGATCTCGGTGCAGCCGCGCTCGCGTGCGATGGATGCCACGTCGCGGCCGATGAGCTCGGGATGCGCTTCGGTCTCGCCCACGAGGAACTTGTGCCAGATCACGGGCGGTTTGACGTCGGGCGCCTGGAGCGCGGCTTCGGCCCGCCACGCCGGGTCACGATAAAAGCGCTCGAACTCCGACGGGTCGTAGCCGAGAAGCTCCAGGAAGATCGGGACCGTGCGGAAGTAGTACGGGTTGTCCATGCGGAGCTGGATGGTCAGCGGCAGGCAGGTGATCTGCGGATGGACATCGGCGCCACCGGCTACGCCTGCGGCGTGCTCGGCCATCATCGCCTTGTAGTCGGGCTCGGGGTAGGTGGTGAGCATGGGTGTCCACATGAGGGGTCGCCCGATCGCCGGTTGGATCTCGTAGCTGTCGCGCCACGTGACCGGCACACCCGGGGCATACGACACTGCGCCGTAGCCGAGCTCGCCGAGGACCGACGCGAGCGCGACGAACTCCTCGCGGGTCCCGTTGCGCGAGGGGATGGGCAGGCCGCGATCGCCGCGATGGTTCGCCGAGAAGCTCGACGCAAAGCCCAGCGCGCCGGCTCGCATGCCGTCGGCCACGACCTCGCGCATGGCGGCGATCTCGTCGTCGGTGGCCTCGCGCTCGTAGCCCTCGTCGCCCATGACGAAGAGCCGCACCGGGCTGTGCCCGATGTAACAGCCGTAGTTCAAGATCGTTCCGGTGCGTTCGACGAGGGCGAGATACTCGGCGAACGTCTCGAAGCTCCAGTCGATGCCCGCGTTGAGCATTGCCTCGGACATGTCCTCGACGGCCTGCAACGTGCGCACGATCACGCCTCGTTGCGCGGGGCGCGTGGGCGCGATCGAGAAACCACAGTTGCCAGCGACGACGGAGGTGACGCCGTGCCAGCACGATGACGACAGCCCCGGATCCCAGAACACCTGCGCGTCGTAGTGGGTGTGGATGTCGAAGAACCCCGGTGCGACGATGCGACCGGAGGCGTCGACCACGCGGTCGCCTTCGAGATCGTCGCCGATGGCCACGATGCGTCCGTCTTGCACCGCGACATCGGCCCGACGCGATGGCGCGCCCGTGCCGTCGACGACAGTGCCTCCTCGGATGACAAAATCCGCCCCCATGGACGTCCCTTCGGTTGTCGGACAGGTCTACGCGGTCGGCCACCCGGACAGGAGGCCCAGTCGGGCGCATAGCTCTTGACCTTGGATGGTCGTGCCGTTCAGTTCATTCGCGTCGGGGGACTCGCAGAGCCATCGGCATACCTTGCCGATGACGACCGCGGGAGCGCCGGTGGACACGTCGAACCCGAATGCTGCCATGTCCTGGGCGATCCGTTCGGTTGCGATGAAACCCGGTTGGATGTTGAACGCTCGCACGCCGCGGTCGCGCAACTCGACGGCGGCGATGCCGGCGATGCGATGCAGCGCGCCCTTGCTGAAGCCATAGCCGAGACCCCACCCACCGCTGCCGGCCGGTTCGGTGGGGTCCTGGTAGGCGGCGGTCGACGTGATGTTGATGATGGTGCCCGAGCCGCGGGTGACCATGTGCGGCGCGAGCGCCTTGAGGAGCACGATCGGCGCCAGCGCGTTGGCCTCGAGGTGGTCGCGAAGCACCCGCACCGGTGTGTCGAGAATCTGGTCCATGTGACCAGGTCCGATGTATCGACCGTTGTTGACGAGCACGTCGACATGACCCCACTGGTCGAGCACGGTGTACGCCGCGGTCACGAGCGACGGGTGGTCGAGCAGATCGGCCGGCACCGTGAGGACACGTCGACCCATCTCGGCGATCATTCCTGCGGTGGTCTCCAGCGAGCCAGGGAGCGGAGTCATGTCGGATCGACGAACGGTCGAGCTGTGTTCGCGCGACTCGCCCTCGTGGACGGTGCGGGCTGTGATCGCGATGTCGAAACCTGCTGCGGCGAGTTCGAGCGCGATGGCTTTGCCGATGCCGCGACTCGCGCCGGTGACGAATGCGATTCGCGACGACGAGGTCGGGGGCGCAGTCGGCGTTGGTTCTAATGGGGTCATGACAGGTCGGTACCGGCCGGAAGCGCGATTGCTTTGACCTCGGTGTACTCGGCGAGCCCTTCGACCCCGAACTCGCGCCCGACACCGGACTGCTTCACCCCGCCGAAAGGAAGGCCGAAGTCGAGCGCATAGCCGTTGATGCCGAAGGTGCCCACCCGGACGCGCGAGGCAATGCCGAGTGCGCGGGAGACGTCGGGTGTGAAGACCGCACCGGACAGACCGAACGGCGTCGAGTTGGCGATGCGCACCGCGTCATCGTCGCCGTCGTGGGGAATGATCGCCAGCACCGGCCCGAAGACCTCGTTCTGCGCGATGTACGCACCAGGATCGACGTCGCGAAAGATCGTTGGCTCCACGTACCAGCCGCGACCGAAGGCTGCGGGACGCGTGCCTCCTCGGGCGACGACGGTCCCCTCGGCCCGGGCGCGGTCGATCATGCCTTCGATGCGATCGCGATGATGACGCGAAATCACCGGGCCGAGGACGGTGGAAGGATCGCGCGGGTCGCCCAAGGTCATCTTGTCGACTGCCGCGATGGCGGCGTCAACCACCTCGTCCATGCGACTGCGCGGAACGAGAATGCGGCTGAGCGCAATGCAGGCCTGGCCGCTGTTGAACATGGACATCGGAAGCGTCGCTGCGAGGGATGCTTCGATGGGCGCGTCGTCGAGGAACATCGCTGCGGCCTTGCCGCCGAGTTCGAGCGTCATCCGCTTCATGGACGGACTACACGCGGCCGCCACCGCCCGGCCGCCTGCGGTGCTGCCGGTGAACACCACTCGATCGACACCCGGGTGCCCGACGAGCGCCGCTCCCACGGTGGCATCACCGGGAAGCACGTTGACCACACCAGGCGGGATGCCGGCGGCTGCCGCAGCCTCGGCAACCACGAAGGCATCCAGCGGTGTCTCCGGCGCGGGCTTGAACACGATGCAGCAACCCGACGCGATGGCCGGAGCGATCTTGGCCGACGACGAAAGCAACGGGCCGTTAAACGGCACGATCGCCGCAACAACACCGGCCGGCTCGCGCACCACGAGTGCCGGCGCCGCCGCACCATGGCGCACCTCGCGCCAGGTGAACTCACGAGTGAGCTTCTCGAAGAAGCGGAAGACCACCGATGCGCCGAGCTCGCGTGCATACGAGAACGTGAGCGGCACACCGGCTTCGTCGATCCCGAGCTCGGCGAGTGGCCGCGCGTGTGCGGCGAGGTAGTCGGCCATACGACCGAGCGCATCGGCCCGTTCGGTCGGTGAGGTGCGTGGCCACGGGCCATGGTCGAACGCCTCGCGAGCAGCTGCGACGGCACGGTCGACGTCGCTCTGGGTGGCCCGTGGCGCGAAGCCGATCACTTCCTCGGTGCCCGGGTTCACGACGTCGATACGTCCGTGCTCGATCGGCTCGACCCACTTGCCGCCGATATACAACTTCGCCCGTTCGTACACCATCATCCCCATCGTCTCGGACCCGGCCGATAGCCTCCCACGCATCGCGCGACAGGTGGGTGCCGATAGGACGGAGCGGACGATGCCGGGAGACGAGCAAGCCATCCAGAACCTGCTGCACCGCTATTGCGAGCTGCAGGACGCGGCGGACTTCGTCGGCGTCTCCGAGCTGTTCCGTCACGCCACCTACCGCGTGCAGAACGGCCCGACCAGCCGGGGCTACGACGAGGTCCTTGCGCTGAAGACCCATCACGATCGGAAGCATGCCGACGGTTCGCTGCGCACGAAGCACGTCACCACAAATACCATCATCGAGCTCGGCGCGATGGGGCGCACCGCGAGCACGCGTTCGTACTTCCTCGTGTTGCAGGCCACCGAGGTTCTGCCGCTGCAAGTGGTGATCGCCGGGCGCTACCTCGACACGTTCGAACGCGCCGACGGCGCATGGCGCTTCACCGATCGACTGATCGTGAGCGAGCTCATCGGCGACCTCAGTCAGCACATTCGTGACAATCCGCTCACCAGCTGACCCCAGAAGCACTTCTGGGTCTTAGATCGGACGCCCCGGCGCATATGACACGACCCAGTCGGGCAAAGGCATGAAGGCAGAGCCGCGCAATGCCGCGTTCGATGCCGTCATCGGCGCCGGTTATCACCGCGACGCGACCGGCCAGCTGGCTAGCTAGCCCGCTGGTTCGACAGTGATCATGTGCTCGGCCCTCAATCGCTCAACGGGCCGTGGGCCAACGTGGTCAGACGCTCGACGCCATTGGCCGTGACGAGCACCATCTCCTCGCCGAGGAACCCACCCGCGTCTGTGGCGACGAGTTCGCGTACCGCGAGGACCATGCCCGCCGCGATGACCTCGGTCGCCAGCGTCTCCGCGTCGAGCCAATGCGCGGCCACCGTGCCCTCGTGACCGAGACCGACCGAGTAGACGCTGCGTGTCGCGGCGTCACCCGGGGCTGCTCCAAACGCGGCCAGTACGTCGGCACCCGTGACCCCGGGCCGGATCGCATCGATAACCCTTGACGTCGTGTCCTGCCAGCGCGAGTGCGCACTGCGTGCTGCGGCGTCGGGCGCACGCGTGCCGCTCCACCAGGTGCGAGCGAGTGATCCCTCGTAGCCGGCCCAGAGCACTCCGCCGGCCAACGCAATGGGTGCGCTGTCGGGGATCGCGTCGTTCGCGGTGGTCCAGTGCAGCGTGCCGCGAGGCCCGATGGGGCCGAACGTTCCGAGCTGCGCGAACTGCGACGTCCCGAGCTCAGACATACGGGCCAGGTATGCGCCCTGCAGTGCCTTGCGCGATGCACCTGCGCGCACGCGCTGGATTGTCGCCACGAGCGCCGATTCGGCGACCGCGACCGCCACGCGCATGCATGCGATCTCGAGATCCAGTTTCTGGCGCCGCATGTCGCGAAGCTCCGGTTCGATGCCGATGATCGACGCCTCGGGGAACGAGGCGCCGAGCAATCCTGCGAACAGCGGCGTCATGCCGTCGACCCCGAGCCGGCGAACGCCCGACCCACCCGGCAGCTTGGCGAGCCGATCGACCATGCCCATCGGGTTCCAGGTCACCGGGAAGTAGTGGTCGGGGGAGATCTCTTCGGGGATGCCCTCGTAGCTGGCCGAAAACGACAGCAGATGGACGTCGCGCGTCTCGCGGAACACCACACAGGTGGGCACGAAACCTCGCGTCATCGACGTCCACAGTCGGCGTACCCCGGTCGCGTAGCGAGCGTTCGCCTCGCGGCCGAAGATGCACGCGTCGATGCCCAGTTCGTCCATGCGCGCGAACAGCCGCTCGGTGCGCTGCCGGCGTAACTCGCGGAAGTCGATCCGGTCGCGGTGCTCGAGCGCACCGGTTCCGATGTCGGGCGTGCCAAGTGAGATGGTCATCGGCGTCCTTCAGTCGAATGGGGAATAGCCGTAGCGGCTCAGTCGTTCGAAACCGTCCTCGGTGACCACTACCAGCTCTTCGCTGCGATAGCCACCGACGCCGTCGCGCCACACCACGGGTTCGAGCACGAACGTCATACCGGCCGTGACCTCGATTGTGTCGTCGAAGGCCAGGCCGAGGTCGGAGCCGATGAACGGCATCTCGGAGCTGTCGGCACCGATGCCATGGCCAAGGTAGAAGTGCGAAAGGCCATACTTCTGCTCGACGCGCTGCGCGGCACGCACGATATCGCCGCAGCTCACACCCGGCCGGAGCACCGAGGTGACCTCGGCATAGATTGCCTGCCATTGGCGAAAGCAGTCGCGTAGCGCAGCCGACGGTCGTGGATCGAGGCTGCAGATCCATGTCTTGCCGAAGTCAGAGTGATAGCCGTTGAACGTCATGCCGGTATCGCTGAGGATGAGGTCGCCCTCGCGCAGGAACCGATCGTCGCTGGCCAGCGGGAACCCGACATCGGCGTTGGCGGTGTGGGTGGCCTCGGCGATCGACCGGGGCGTGATGCTCCAGATCGGGTCGATGATGTTCGCGGTTGCACCGAGTTCGAAGATGCGCCGCAAGAAGATGGCCGTGAGCTCGTTCTGACGCACGCCGGGCACGAGTGCCCGTTCGACGTCGTACATAGCGGCCTCGTTTATGCGTTGCGCCTCGCGCAGGCATTCGATCTCGTCGGCCGTCTTGGTGATGCGGGCCGCGCCGGTGACCATCGAGGCGTCGACCAGTTCGATGCCGGGCAAGCTTGACGCGAACGCGTTCAGCATCGCCGAGGTGTACTCGTCGACCCCGACACGAGTGCCGTTGCCGACCAGCTCGCGGACGCGCGCGGCGAGCGCTCGAACGCCGGACGGGGTTTCGATGGCAAGCGGTGGCGCGATCTCGTCCGCACCCGACACGCCTTCGGCAAAGCGCGTGCAGACGTGCACGGGGTCGTGCGCGCCGAGGATCACGACCACCGGCTCGTGATGCATGCGCATTGCGTCTGCACATGGCTGACGAACGCCGGCGTACTCCACGTTGCTCGGACCCACCAGCACGAGGGCATCGACGCCTTGGGCGACCATCGCCGAGCGGAGACGCGCACGCCGTTCGGCGTGCATGCGCGCATGGTCGACGTTGACGAACCTGTTGAGCAACTCGCGCATCCCCAGCCCCCGTGTGTCGATCGCGGCCGGAGCATAGACGTCCCGCTCGCTGTGGGCCGATGCGCGACTGGCGGCGGTGCTACGTTCCGAGCAGCGCGCTGGGGCAAGGGCGCGATACGGAGGTCAGGAATGAGCGACGCGACCATCGCGTACAACCCGTTCGATCCGAGCCAGGTCGATCATCACGACGGCGTGCTGGCGCAGTTACGCGAGGCCGGGCCGGTACACGAGCTGTTACCCGGCTTCTTCTACGTCACCAGGGCACACGAGATCGTCGAGATCTGCAGGAAGCCGAACATCTTCCAACAAGGGCGATTTATCCCGCTCGAGGAGGACACGCGCCCGGCCGACGAGCTCAACCTCGGCGAGACCAACCCGCCGCAGCACACGCGTGTGCGCAAGGTCCTGGCCGGCGTGCTGAGCCCGCCGAAGGTGCGCGCCATGGAGCCGCTCGTGCGCGACGTGTGCGCGGGTCTCGTCGACGCTTTCGCCGATCGCGGCCACGCCGATATGATCGCCGATCTCGGCGTGCCGCTCCCCGGAGCGGTCATCGGGCCCATCACGGGCCTCCCTCCCGAGAGCCATTCGCAGTTCCGGGCGTATTCCGACGCGTACATGCTGCGTGCCGACCCCGACCCCGAGCGCGTGCGCGCCGCCGCGGCGTTCGTCGACGATTTCGACGCGATGGCACGCGAGTGCATTCGCGAGCGAGTCGCGTCGAGCCATCGACCCGATGATGTGCTCACCGGACTGATCGAGTGCGTCGACGAGACCGGCCAGGCGTTGACCGAGAACCAGATCCTCGTACACCTCACCAAGGACATGGTGGTGGGCGGCACCGAAACCACTACCCATCTCATCGGTAACCTCTTCGCCAACCTGTGCGCAACCCCCGGCGCGTATCAGCGAGTGCGCGCCGACCGATCGCTCGTGGCAGCAGCAGTCGAGGAGACGCTCCGCATTGCGGGGCCTGTGCAGATCTTGTTCCGCGTACCCGGAGAGGACACCGAGATCGCCGGATGCCCCATACCGAAGGACGCGACCGTTGCTCTCGGATACGCCTCCGCGAATCGCGATCCGGCGCTCTTCGCCGACGCGAACGAGTTCTCGCTCGATCGCGGTAGCGAACTGCGGAAGCAGCACTTCGGATTCGGCTACGGGATCCATCTGTGCGTGGGTGCTGCCCTGGCCCGTCTCGAGGCGGTGTGCGCGCTTGACGCGGTGCTCGATCGGATCCCCGACATGACCTTCGCGCCCGACTGGACCTACCAGCGGGTGGCGTTCTTCATGATGCGTGGCCCTACTCGGGTGGACGTCCGCTTCTAAACGCGCGGTGGGCTCCACTGGTTTCGCCAACACTTGGGGCGTCGAGGAACGCAAGGTCAGCGGTGACCTGGGCGTGACGTTCAGCGACGAGTTGTTGCGGATCGCGGTGCGTGAAGATGTAGAACCGGTTTTCGGCGATAGCCCGCGCCACGATCGGGCCGACGCGCTCGTTGGGCATGGCCGCTGAGTTCGGCGCCATGCCTTCGCGAGGGTTCGCGACCGGTCCGCCGAAGCGATCTGGTCGGTTGCGGGCCGATGTCGCGCTGAGGTTGCCAGCCACGAGCCCCGGACAGAGCACGGACACGCCGATGCCTTCGGGCTCGAGCTCCATGCGCAACATGTCGCAGTAGCCGATGAGCGCGTGCTTCGTGGTCGTGTAGAGCCCGTTGTTGAAGCCGCCGACCATGGCCGGGCCAAGCGCGAGCAGACCGGCCATCGACGAGGTGTTGACGATGTGCGCCGGTTCGCCGTGGGCCCGCAGGTGGGGCAGGAACGCGTTGTTCCCTCGCACGTGGGCCATCACGTTGAACTCGAAAAACCAGGCCCACTCGCCCTCGGAGGCCTTGTCGAGTCGGCGGTTGGTGATGACTCCGACGAGGTTGACGAGCACGTGCACGGCACCGTTCTCGCGTACGACCAGTCGGGCCAGCTCGTCGAGCGATGCCGGGTCGGTGGCGTCGACAGTCGCGGCGAACGCACGATTGCCAGCCGCGTTGACCTCGTCGGCCACTGATTGGGCAGTGCCCGACTCGAGATCGGCCACCACGACGTTCATCCCGGCGGCGGCCAGGCCGAGCGACACGCCACGCCCGATGCCACCCCCGCCACCGATGATCACCGCAGTCTTGCCCGCCAGTTCCATGACGCCCCCGTCTCACGGTCCGTCAGACCTGTTCTGAGGATGGTATCGGTGTGCTCGATGGTCGCCGGGACAACGATCGGTGAATACACGAGCGCTCGCCTGTCCGCCCCATCGTCAGCTCGGAGTATCGGCGCCTGCTGTTGCTCCGCGAACGGTGTTGGTGTCGGTGCCGCCCACGAACACGTGGGTCACCCCGACCGACTCGGCGTAGAGGCGTTCGCCTCCGCCCGGAAGGTCCCAGCGGGCGATCGGCGGCCCCGAGTCGACGATCACCCGGCGGTCACGCCAGATTTCGGCACGAGCACGCCACCCATCGGCCGATGCACCGAGCGAGGGCACGATGGTGGGCAGCATCACGGTGAGCGGCAACCGCTCGGGCAGGACCAT
>CAFABA010000034.1_pt1 | contig 22542 bp, 21 predicted proteins | sample 7267731 | NCBI WGS metagenome assembly CAFABA01 (sample SAMEA6814000, study PRJEB35770) | uncultured Acidimicrobiales bacterium | biome: Freshwater; feature: Freshwater reservoir; material: water | place: Czech Republic | collected 2017-08-18 | depth 30m m | reverse complement strand
CGTCACCCGCCGCCGGAGACCGGGGGCAGGATAGCCACCTCGTCCGAGTCGGTGACTGCATCGGTCTCCAGCGCCGGTTCACCGTTCACCCACACGCGACACGACTGCACGAGCGCAGCGAAGTCGCTGCCGTAGCGGTCGCACGCGGCGGCGACGACCTCGCCCACCGTGGCGCCGTCGATGGCGGCGCGGCCGGTGCCGGCGGCCACACGCACGGAGGCGAACAATCGCAGGGTTGCCACGCCGGCAGTGTATGGGTGCCGTGTGGGGCCAAGTACCGTGCAGCCGGTGCGTCGATTCCTGTTGGTGCGTCACGGTGAGTCCGAGTGGAACGCGGTCGGCCGCTGGCAGGGCCAAGCCGATCCGCCGTTGTCACGCAACGGTCAGGAACAGGCCTATCTTGCGTCGCAGCGCATCGGCATGGTCGACGCCATCGTTGCGTCGACCTTGCATCGGGCGTTCGACACGGCCCGCATCATCAGCGAGAACATTGGGGTCGGTCCGGTCTTCGTCGAACCCGATCTCATGGAGCGCCACGCCGGCGAGTGGGAAGGGCTCACCCGCCACGAGATCGAGGACGCCTGGCCGGGTTACCTCGACGCTCAGCGACGACCACCAGGCTACGAGCTCGACGAGGTGCTGCTCGAGCGCGTGCACGCCGGTCTGGCACGCATCCGCGTCGAGGTGCCGGGCGACGACATCCTCGTGGTCACCCACGGCGGCGTGATCAGCGCGCTCGAGTCGAGCTTCGGCCTCGAATGGGTTCGCGTACCAAACCTCGGCGCACGGTGGTTCACGTGGGACGGTGCCAAGTTCCACCTCGGCGAGCGAATCGGACTCGTCGACGACGCGCACACGACCGTGCAACCGCGAGGTCAGCTGTGAGCGCCGGCCGGTGACGCAGCCCTCGTTGTTCGACGCGGTACACGACGACGAGCAGGACCGCGTGGACGAGGTCGCGGACCACATCATCGACCTCCGCGATCCGTCGCGGTCACTCGAGCGGCCGCACTACGAGGTGCGCGTCGTGCGCAGTGCGAAGCGGCGCAAGACCGTGAACGCACGCGTCGTCGATGGCGTGATCGAGGTGCGCGTGCCGGCACGCATGTCGAAGGCGGACGAGAAGCGTTTCGTGGCCGAGCTCGTCGAACGCATCGAGCGTCGCGAGCTCGAGAAGCAGGTCGATGTCGGACAACGCAGCCGAGAGCTCGCCCAGCGCTTCGACCTGCCATTGCCGGCATCGATCCGCTTCGTTGACAACCAGCACAGTCGCTGGGGCAGCTGTTCGATCGAGTCGCGCGAGATCCGGTTGTCGTCACGGCTCGCGAACTATCCGACGTGGGTGCTCGACTACGTGATCGTGCACGAGCTCGCGCACCTCGTGGTGGCCGACCACTCCCCCGCGTTCCACGAACTGGTCGATCGCTTCCCCCGCGCCGAACGCGCCCGCGGGTACCTGCACGCCAAGGCCGACGGCGCCTAGCCCACCTCGGGCTCGCCCTCGGGCGCGGGCTCAGGCTGCCTGGGTCTCGGTTTCGCGTTCGGGGGGTGGGGCGGAGGCGTACCAGACCATGTCGTTGTGGATGGGTTCGCCGAGTGGGTGGCGGTAGGTGTGTCCGGGTGGTGGGCCGGGTGGCTTGTTGGTGCCGGGTGGTGCGGGTTTGACGTGTCCTTGGATGATGCAGCCGTTTTGCAGTCGGTGGATGAGTCCGTCGGGCTGGTTGGCGTTGCCTTCGACGGTGCAGTGGCCGCGGTGGATGGCGTCGTGGTGATACGGGCAGTGCGCCGCCAAGTTTTCGGTGTCGGTGACGCCGTGGTCGCGGCCCCAGTGGAGGATGTGGTGCACTTCGAGGTGGCGCGTGTTCGCGCATCCGGGGTAGCGACAGATCCGGTCGCGGTCGAGGACCACGCGGCGGGTGTGGGCCGGGACGGCGTGCTGTTTGCGGCCCACGTTCACTGGCAGGCCGTCGCTTTCCCACAGCGGCCGCACCTGGCCGTCACAGGTCAACTTTTCGAACAGCGAACGCGGGATGCCGGGGCCGTTGTCGATCCAGGTGCCTTCGGTGTCGAGGTGGATGTAGGTCCGGTACTGGTCGCGGCGATCGGGGCTATCGACCGCACCCAAGGACCGGTGGGCGACGTCGACGAGGGCGTCAGCCCACGACACGTCTTTGCGGCCGGCGTGGAACAACCGGTTGTGCGCTTCTTTCAATGCTTGGTCGACGACGGCGCCTTCGTCGGCGGGGAGCTCGAGGTGCGGGGAGAAACGGCCGTCGTCGTTGAAGCCGTGCGACAACCGGCCCGGCGCCAAAGCCGCCGCGATCCGTGCTTGTTCTGCGGCGTCGCGTTCCGCGGCTTCGCGTTTGGCTTTCGCGGCGAGCCACGCCGGGTCGTTCGGCTTGTCGTCGGCCACCGGGTCGGGGTCCTTCGGCTTGTCGTCCGCGTAGCGGAACCGCGACAACGTCGCCGAAAGCTGGCCGACCGTCGCGTTCTTCGCTTGCGCGCACACGTCGACGTCGGTGTGCGACCTGGCATGCGCGACGACGACCGCGACTTGATCGACCGACAGTTCACCGTTTCCGAACGCGGCGAACGTCGCCGGCAACTCGTCGCGACGCCGAGCCATCGCGACCATGCGTTTGGCCCGCGCTGGTGACAATCCGGTTTGCCACGCCAACCAATGCTCGGGACTACGCAACCCCGGGCCGCTCCAGGCGTTCACCGTGAGTGCTTCGGCGACCAGCTCCACCACGCGCGCGTGCAACACGTTCAAATGCCCGCACAACGTGACGAACTCGGCATGAATACGCAGCGTCGTCGCCTCCGTAGAAACCTCAATCACATGCACGCTCATCGGCCGACACATGCAGACGCACGCGCAACCGGCCACTGCGAACGCATCGAACGACGGAGCAGATTCGTCTTCGCAAGTGAACGAGTTGGAGCCATGCCCACAGTATGACGGGGGCCTGTGACAGTCTCGGCCCGCTGCGATGCATGGCGTTCGTCGTCAGCTATTGCCTGCTCGCCAGAGTGCTTCAGCCTCACCCAGCGGGGTCACCGGCGGCGCGTCGGAGCGGTACTCGTCGAGGATCTCGCGCCACCGGTTCGAGGCGCCGAGTCGACCGAGGACCGCGGTCATGCCCCACACCACACGATCGAGGATGACGAACGACGGGGGCAGGTTCAACTTCTGCATGACGTCGGCGTAGGGGCCGTTGCGATCGAGCAGCTTGCCGAGAGTCTTGCTCGCGAGGTCGGGCGTGAAGGTGAACTCGTGCTCGAGGTAGGGCGTGTACGGCGCGCTCACGTACTCCCACACGCGCCCGGGTACGAGGCCATGGTCGGCGTACAGGAAGCCCGCATCGATCATGCGCGAGGTCATCGCGTTCGCGTCACGCTCGAGCAACGGATCGATCAACGGGGTCAGCGTCTCGAGCTCGCCTGGCGCCCAACGCTTCACGAGCCCGAAGTCGAGGAACGACACCGTGCCGTCGAGATGGAAGCGATAGTTCCCGGGGTGCGGGTCGCCGTTGAACACGCGCGCCCGATAGATGGCGCCTTGGATGAAGCGGAACATCACTTCGGCGGTCCGTTGCTTCGTGTCGTGGTCGGCGACGGCGAGGAAGTCGTCCCAACGCAAACCGTCGACCCACTCGGTGACGAGCACGCGGCGCGTGGAGAGCTCGGGGATCACGTCGGGGATGTGGACGAACGGGTGGCCCCGGTAGCGCTCGGCGAAGTCGGCCTGGCATCGTGCCTCGAGCGTGTAGTCGAGCTCGTCGATCATGCGGGCCCGCAGCTCCTCGACGAGGCCTTGCACATCGAGGCTCTTCAACGCGAGCGCAGAGAACATTGCGTACAGCAGCTCGGCGTTGGCGAGGTCGCTCGTGATCGCACGGTCGATGCCTGGGTACTGGACCTTCACCGCGACGATCCGCCCGTCGCGCAACACCGCCCGGTGGACCTGGCCAATCGATGCCGCGGCCACCGGCATCTCGCTCCAATCGAGGAAGATGCGCTCCGGGTCGGCACCCAGCTCCTCGCGCACGACCTTGGCCGCTGCGCCAGGCGACATCGGCGGCACGTCGCCCTGCAGGCTGGCCAGCGAGTCACGCGCTGCCTCGGGCAAGCCGTCGAGGATGAAGGAGAGCATCTGCCCCGCCTTCATGATCACGCCCTTCATGTTGCCCAGCTCGCGGGCGACGTCCTCGGCGGTGCGGATCGTGAACTGCTCCTCGAGCTGGCGCTTGCGGGCGTCGTCGGCCGCGGCGCCGCGCAGCTTGATCACCGCGAAGTGCGCACCGCGGCGCGCCATCAACCGCCCGATTCGCGCCGAGCGTTCGATGCGGTTGCGGCGACCGGCGTCCCGCAGTACGACACCGGTGGTGATCGCAGCGGCGCCGAGCGCGGCACCGGCGGCGCCGGCCGCGCGGCGAGAGCTCACCATGAAGTGGTCAGGCCGGGGAAACGCCGTCGAGCACGTCGAGGGCCGCGTTCGCCGAGGCGAACTCACGAGCTTCGACGTTGACCATGGCGCCTTCGATGAGCGCAATGTCGCGCTCGAGGTTGTCGACGAGCGACACGAGCCGATTGTGATCAAACGTCTCGGGCTCGGGGGACACGTCGGAACCGGCAGCGTGCGGTTGGAAGCTCTCGAGGGGCGAGGTCACGTGCGGGTTGGAATCCACGGGGGAGATCCTACGGGCGGCCGGCCGCGATGCCGGAGCAGGCGACCCCGAGCAGGTCGCGCCGCAAGGCGGAACCGGTAACGTCGTGACGGGCCGCTAGCTCATCGGGTTAGAGCAGGGGACTTTTAATCCCAAGGTGCCGGGTTCGAGTCCCGGGCGGCCCACCAAACCAGTCGGCTTTCAGACCCTGCCCAGGCGCAGGTTCCGAGAGCCCGCCAAGGCCGATCACGGACGATGGCTCAGCGTTCGAAGGCGGGTTGGCGGAGCGAAGCACCAGGTCGCGGGTCAGCGACCTTCGAACGCGGGTCGTTCCTTCGTGCGGAACGCCGCGACGCCGAGCGCGTGGTCACGGGTCTGCAGAAGCATGGTCTGCGTGTCGACCTCGGCCACGATCGCCTGGTCGAGGTCGCGCTCGAAGCTCGCCTGCATCAATCGCTTCGTCGCGCCGAACGCGACGGTCGGACCCGTCGCGAGTTCGCTGGCGAACGAGTGAGCCGCGTCGGCAAGCTCTTCGTGGGCGACGACGCGATGCACCAGACCGAGCGCGAGCGCGTCGGCTGCGGTGAGCACGCGATCCGTGAGCGCGAGCTCGAGCGATGCGGCCAGCCCTATGAGACGCGGCAACAACCACGCCGACGCCATGTCCGGCGCCAGACCGACCCGCGAGAAGCCGAGGCGAAACCGCGCCTGGTCGGAGGCGATGCGCAGGTCGGCGCCGAGCGCGAGCGCCACGCCGGCACCCACCGCCCAACCGTTCACCGCGGCGACCACCGGTTTGGCGAGTTCGTACAGTGGACGCCACACCTGCGACGGCATGTGGTCGGCCCGGCCTCGCACGTGGTCGAGCGAGACTGCGTCGTTGGACTCCATCTCGGTGATGTCGCCTCCGCCGCAGAACGCGGTGCCAGTAGCGGTCAGCAGCACCGCGCGGACAGCGGGATCTGCCGCCCGGCGGATGCCGGCCACGAGACCCGCCTCGACGGCGGGCGTCAACGCGTTGCGCGAGGCCGGCTGGTCGAGCGTGATGATGAGCAGACCGCCCTCGAGTTCGACACGGACCGCGTCGGCGATCACCCGGCATTCCCCGTGCGTTCGGCGCGCAGGGCGAACCTCCGGACCTTCCCGGCCTCGTCGCGCAGCGAGGCGCGGACGATCTCGTAGGTCCGGGGGCGCTTGTACGTGACGAGCTGACCGGCCAAGTGTTCGCGCACGGCGGCGATCAACTGCTCGGGGTCACCGTCATCGTCATGACCACCGACGTCGACGATGGCGTGAACCCGATGCCCGAGGTCATCGTCGGGCATCCCGATGACGGCGCTCGACCGCACCGCGGGATGTGATTCGATGGCGGCCTCCACCTCGGCGGGATACACGTTGGCACCTCCGGTGACGATCAGGTCGGTTCGGCGGTCGGCGATGAACAAGTAGCCGTCGTCGTCGACATGGCCCAGGTCGCCGAACGAACCCCAGCCGGCACCTTCGTCCGGAGCGCGGCCGAGGTAGCGGTAGGCCGACGAGCCGTCCTTTGCCCTGAACCAGATCTGGCCCACTTCGTAGGCCGGTAAGTCGCTGCCTGACTCGTCACGGACGCACATCTCGTACGCGGCCCGCACGCGTCCCACCGAACCCGGCTTCGCGAGCGCCTCCACGCCGGAGATCGAGCAGCCGCCCAGCTGTTCGGTTCCGCCGTATGCCTCCTGGATGGTCTCGGCCCCCAGCCAGCCGATCATGCACTCCTTGAGCCACGCGGGATACGGCCCACCGGAGCTGATGACGGCCCGCAACGACGACACGTCGTAGCGGCGGTGCACGTCGGCACCGAGGCGCCACACGCGGTGCTGCATCGTGGGCACGAGGAACGCCCAATCGACGCGGTGCTGCTCGATGAGCGACAACGCGCGCTCGGCGTCGAAGCGCTCCATCAACACGATGGTGTTGCCGACGAGCAGCCCGCGGATCGAATTGATGAACGGGCCGCTGTGATAGAGCGGCCCGGCGACGAGCATCGTGCCGTCAACCTGCATGAAGTTCTGCGGTTCGAACGCGCTTGCATAGGGCGGGCTCTCGTCGATGACCACCTTCGGCATGCCCGTGCTGCCACCGGTGGACATGGCCTTCCAGTACCGCATCGGTATCGCAGGCAGCGGCGACGCGTCCTCGTCTCGCGGATCGATCGGCGTGCGCAACACGGCCGCCGGCTGCGCCACGCCGAGGACGGCATCGAGCTCGGCGGACGGCAGTCGATGTGACAACGGCAGCGGCACCGCGCCGAGCTTCCAAGCAGCAACGACCGTGACGAACAGGTCGACGCCGTTCGGTAGGACAATCGCCACCAAGTCACCGGCCCCGACCTCCTGTGCGGCCAGTGCCCGGGCGACCTGGTTGGATCGATGATCGAGCTCGCGACGGGTGATCGATTCGTCGCCGCAGACGACGGCGAGGCGGTCGGGGTCGCGATCGATCTGCACGCGGAATGCTTCGAGATAGGTGGTCTTCGTCTCGGTCACGACGATGTGTCTAGCCCGTGACGGCGCGTTCATGGCGCCGATCGCCTCGGAACGAGAAGCGAGACGTGGGTTCCCTCGGCCGAGTGCTCGTAGTCGACGTCGTATCGGTCGATTGCGTCGGCGAACGCATCGTCCGGGTCGGTGGGCACCGCCCACGTTGCCGTTATACGGGTGACATCACCAGTTCGGCTGCGTGCCCGAAGCGGGCGACGAGGTCGGAGTTCTGATGGTCAACCGCGTTGGTATCGGCCAGCTCGAGGTTGAAGAAGCCGAGCGTCTCTTGCTCGAAGTAGGGGCCGGCGTGCCAGGTGCCGCGGTGCAACGCGACGGCGACACCGCCCGGTATGCAAAAGCCGCGGATGTCGTCGAGCGCGGGTTCGGCGTTCGGGTCGTCGGCATCGCCCGGCGGCGCGACCGCGAGGAGCCACGGCGACCCGTCGTTGCTGGCGAGGCACTGCGTCACATTGCGGTGCCGGGTGATGCGCTCGAAGCGAAATGGGCGCCGCTGGAGCTGCATCACATAGAAGCGCGGCGTGCCCGCGTCGAGGTGCAGCCGGGCGTCGCGCGGGCCGAACACGTCACCGTCCGCGGACGCGCTGATGACCGTGCCGAACGGCGCGAACGCGTCGGGGGTGACCGGCTCGACGAGGAGGCGACGGTCTGCGAGATTGCGCTCAGGCGTCATGCTGCAAAACTAGGCGGACGTCGCGGCGAACCGGCACGCTCGAGCACTCCCTGGCCTGCGGCAAGTGACCGCTGCTCGTAGGCCGTGTCGACGAACTTCGAGATCTCCGCCATCTTGGTTGTCCTCTTGCGGTTCCCGCCGACGAGAAACTCGCTGACCGAGGGTGCGGCGGCTGGCCCTTCGGCCGCCGAGCGGCAAACCTGTTCGGATGCACCCCGACGAGCAGCCCGAGCAGCCCGAGCACCACGTGCACCTGTGGGCGCTCGATGTCGCAGTCGCCGACCTTCGCGACCGTCTCGACGCCCTCGAGAACGCCGTCGTCGATGCCGACGACATCGACGACGACATCGACGCAAAGGACATCGATCTCGACGCCGTCGACGAAGCCGGCGCGTTGCTCGACGAGCTCGAGGATGCTCTCGAAGGACAGCAGGTCCGCGTCGCGTTGCTCGGCGACACCAATGCCGGCAAGAGCACCCTCGTCAACGCGGTGCTCGGGCAACGTCTCCTCCCGAGCAGCAGCAGCGGCCCTGGCACGGCGGTCGTCTCCACGCTTCGCCACCGGCCCGGGCCCACGATCACCGTCGAGATCCTCTTCGCGACCGGTGCGAACCTGCGGCGGGCGTGCCAGGAGTTGCTCGATCAGCTCGCCGCGCTGCGCGACCAACCCGACGACATCGACATCGACCTCGACATCCTCGATCTCGTCGACGCCTCCCGGCGCCGCCTCGGGCGCGTCTTCGGCGCCACGTTGCGCGACTACCTCGCCACGGGCCGCGTGTCGGTGCTGCACGAGGTGCCCGAAGCTGCGGCCATAGTCGCCGAAGGTCGACGCGTGGTCGACAGCACGAGCGCCGACGACGTCCACCGCACGTTGCTCGCGCACGCCGACGCGTCGGCCGCGATCGGTTACCTCGTCGAGCGGGTCGACATCGCCGGTGACTTCCCCGCGCTTCGCACCGGTGTGACCCTGCTCGACCTGCCGGGGCTCAACGATCCCGACGCCCGCCGCACTGCCGCGGCGCGCCAGGCCATCGCCGATGCCGACGTCGTGTGGGTGGTGTACCCCCTCGACACCGGGCTCGGTACGTCGACGATTCGTGCGGTGCAGAGCACGCTCACGGCACACCATCTCCTCCTCGACCGACGGGCCACCCGGCTGCGTTTCGTGTGCACCAAGAACGAAGGGGTTGCAGACGACACCGCTCACCGCCTCGGACTCTTACCGGAGACCAGCGACACCGAGCGCCGCGCCGTGCGCGACGCCGCCACGCTCGAGGAGCTCACCGGCAAGGTCGACCTGCTCGTGCGGCCGCTCGGTCGCCGGCTCGGCGACTTGGCCGTCGAGGCAACGCGCATCGTGCGCGAAGCACCGGTGCATCTGGTGTCCGCGCACGACTCGTTGCGCCACGACGCCGACGCAGGCATCTCGCCTCTCGCCGAGGAACTGGTCGCGATCGGCACGCAGCTCGTGCCGGCAGACGCATTGCAGGCCCTCGGCGACGCGGTCGATCGGGTCGCCGCGATCGTCTCGGCCATCGAGCGCGGCGACACCATCGAAACAACCGCGCACGACACCGCCGACGCGATCGAACCCGGCGCCCTCGCGCAGTTGCGCTCCTTCGCGGCCGATCTGCGCGGGCTCACGGCGGCGTTCGTCGACCAGACCTCGGCTGCGGCGCACCACAGCTTCGCCGACGATGCTCGTCTACGGAGCAGCTGGGAATCGCTGAGCCCGATCGTGCTGCACTCCATAGCGCTGCGACGCGGGTTCTTCACCGGTAGCGGCGGCGCGCACTACGACTGCAATGCCGACATCGGGCAGTCGTTCTTCGTTATGGCCCAACACGCGTGGGTGCAGTACTTCCACGTCGACCTTCCGGCGATCATGACGCCGATGCTCGAGGAGCTCACATCGCTCACCGGCGCACGTCCCGTGATGCTTTACCGCGAGGCGCAACGGTTTGCGCGCGAGGTCGAGCCCGATCTGCTCGCCGCCATCGTCGAGACCGTGCGCGAACGACTCGTCCCCCACTATGACCGTCTGGTCAACGGTGTCGAACTGCCGTCGGGCCATGCACTGGTCGACGGTCTGGTCGGCGCGATCGACACCGAGCGCGACATGTTGCGCTCCGCTGTGGTCGAGTGCGTGCGCACCTGGCTCGCCGGGGTCGTCGACGACCTCATCGCCGCGGCCTACGCCGACGCGTCGCGCTTCGCTTCCCGCAGCACATAGCGTCCTGTGCCATGAGCCGTCAGCTGAATGCGTTCACTTGCACTATCACGCCGTTCGATGACACCGGTGCGCTGGACGAGGGCGCCTGGAAGGCAATGCTGCGCCGCATCGGCGGGACGGGCATGGGCGTCTATGCCGGCAGTGCGTCACCGGGTGAGGGTCACTCGCTCACGCTCGCCGAGACCGAGACGCTCTACGGCACCGCGGTCGACACGCTCAAGGGCGTCGCACCGGTGCGGGCCATGGGCGTCGAGCCGCGCCATGCCCGCCAGCTGCTCGAGATCATCCACATCGCCGAGCGGGCGGGCATGGAGGCGATGCAGATCTACTCCCTCGACTGCGGCCACGGGAACGTCCCCCGCGAGACCGAGCTCGAGACGTACTTCTGCCAGATCCTCGACACCATCACCATCCCCGCCGTGATCTCCAGCCACATCTTCAACGGGTACGTGCTACCCCTCGAGATGGTCGATCGCTTGTTGAAGCGCTACGACAACATCGCGGGGTTCAACGTGACCCACACCGACATCCCGTACGTCACGCGGTTCGTCGACACCGTCGACGGCCGCTGCGACGTGCACGTGGGCGGTGCCATGCAAGCGCTCACCATTCTGGCGCTTGGTGGTCAGGGGTTTCTGTGCACCGAAGGAGCGATCATCCCTGCGGTGTGCATGGAGGTGATCAACGCGTTCTCGCGCGGCGACCAAGCTGCCATGTTCGACGCGTACGCCACCCAGATGCGGTTCTTCGCGCTCAATCGCTACGCGGGCGGGAGCATGCGCTTCCTCAAGAGCGCCATGCAGCACCTCGGCCTGCCGGGCAGCACCCTGCGCGACCCGTTCCTCCCGTTGACCGACGCCGAGCACCAGGCGGTAGCCGTGTCGCTCGCGGACTTCACCGCCCGAACCGGCGTGCAACTGCCCCAGGGCTGACCCGATCCGTCGTGCCGGGCCGAAGGAGACGTCACGTCGGGCGGCGGTGACAAGACGCCACACCGTAAGCCGGGTACATTTCGGCCTGCGGCGAGCGCATGCTCCGGTCCGCGGCGCAAGGGGACGAAGTGCACACCTACGACAAGTTCTTCATCGGCGGCGAGTGGGTCGAGCCGGCCGGCTCCGAGACCCTGAAGGTCACCTCCCCCACCTCGCAGGAGATCATCGGGTCGGTTCCGGTGGCCACTGCGGCCGACATGGACCGCGCCGTCGCCGCCGCACAGGCCGCGTTCGCCGGCGAGTGGTCCACCTGGACGCCGTCCCAGCGCGCCGACCTGCTGCAGCGCATCGCCGACGGCATCACGGCCCGCCAGGACGACTTCACCAACCTCATCGTCTCCGAGGTCGGCGCCCCCTACTACTTCTCGATGTTCGGCCAGGTGCTCGCCGCGAGCATGGTGTTCGGTGCGTTCGCCCAGCACACCCGGGTGTTCCCCTTCGAAGAGCAGCGCCCCGGTTCGCTCGGCGGCACCATCCTCGTGCGGCGTGAACCGGTCGGCGTGTGCGCGGGCATCATCCCCTGGAACGTCCCGCTGTTCATCACCGCATTGAAGGTGGGCCCCACCATCGCATCGGGGTCCACGATCGTGCTCAAGCCCGCACCCGAGACACCGCTCGATGCCAACATCTTCGCCGAGGTGCTCATCGACGCCGGCGTACCGGCCGGCGTGGTCAACATCGTCGCCGCCGATCGCGAGGTCGGCGAGCACCTGGTGCGTCACCCCGCTATCGACAAAGTGAGCTTCACCGGTTCCACTGCGGCGGGGCGCAAGATCGGCGCGATCTGTGGCGAGATGCTGAAGCGCTGCACGCTCGAGCTCGGCGGCAAGTCGGCCGCCATCATCTGTGACGACGCCAACCTCGCTGAGGCCATTCCGCACGTCGTCGGCGGCGGCCTCATGAACAACGGTCAGGCATGCGTGGCCCTCACCCGCGTGCTGGCACCGCGCAGCCGCTACGACGAGATCCGCGACGCGCTCGCCGCCGCGGTCGCCGCGCAAACCGTCGGCGATCCGTCGGTACCCGAGAACATGGTCGGCCCGCTCATCGCCGAACGCCAGCGAGATCGCGTCGAGGGTTACATCGCGAAGGGCAAGGCCGAGGGTGCGTCGGTCGTCGTGGGTGGCGGCAGCCGGCCCGACGGAATCGGCCCCGGCTGGTACGTGGCCCCCACGTTGTTCGCCGACGTCGACAACTCCATGACCATCGCCCGTGAAGAGATCTTCGGGCCGGTGCTGTCCCTCATCGCCTACGACGACCTCGAGGATGCCATCGCCATCGCCAACGACAGCGACTACGGCCTCGCCGGCGCGGTGTACACCGCCGATGTCGCGAAGGGCATCGGCGTCGCCCGCCGCGTGCGTACCGGTACGTTCGCGGTCAACACCATGCAGGGCATGGACTTCAACGGTCCCTTCGGCGGCTTCAAGACCTCCGGTGTCGGCCGCGAGCTCGGTCCCGAAGGCATCCACGCCTACTGCGAAGACAAGACCATCTCGCTACCCGCCGGCACCGAGATCCCGCCGGGCTGAGCTCGCGGCTCGACCGAGGCGCTATGAGTCAACGGCCCGCCGTGTGGACGGTCACGCGCCTCGTAGCGCCCTTGCGCACCTGATGTCTCTATCGCCTGCGACATAAGGTGCGCTGCGATGACTGATCACACGATGGTGTTCATCCCGCTGGCCGGGTACTTCGAGACGCAGATCGACGACTGGGCCCGCGCCGTGGCCGCCGAGGTGCCCCAGATGCGGGTGGTGGTCGTAGCCCCCGGCGATGACCCGCGACCCACCCTGGCCGAAGCCGACGCGGCGTTCGGCATGCTCACGCCCGACATGCTCGCCGCGGCGCCCCGGCTGCGGTGGTTGCAAGCGATCGCCGCGGCGCCGCCGCCCGAGTTCTTCTTCCCCGCGCTCGTCGAGCACCCGGTGGTGGTCACCAACCTGCGGGGCGTGTACCGCGAGAACCTCACCAATCACATCCTGGCGTTCGTGCTCGCGTTCGCCCGCGGGTTGCCGCGCTACACGGCCCAACAAGCGCGGGCCGAATGGAACCGGAACCTCGCCGACATCGGGGTCGTCGATCTTGCGGCCACCACCATGTTGGTCGTGGGCGTCGGCGAGGTCGGGGCACTCACCGCGGCACGCGCGCGCATGTTCGGCATGCGGGTGGTCGGCGTCGACTCGTTCCCCGAACGGGTCATGGCCGAACTCGACGCGCTGCATCATGTCGACGAACTCGACGCTCTGTTGCCCGACGCCGATTGGGTGGTGCTCACCGTACCGCACACGCCGGTAACCGAGGGAATGATGCACGCCGGGCGCTTCACGTCGATGAAGGACACCGCGTTCTTCATCAACGTCGGACGGGGCGAAACGGTGAAGCTCGATGATCTCGCGGCGGCACTTTCGAATGGCGCCATCGCCGGAGCCGCGATCGACGTGAGCGAGATCGAGCCACTACCCCCCGAGCACGCGTTGTGGCAGTGCGAGAACCTGATCGTCACGCCGCACATCGGCAGCTTCGGCAGCGACACCGACATCGAACGCCAACGGGTCATCGTGGACAACGCCCGGCGGTTCGTACGGGGCGAACCGTTGCGGTACGTCATCGACAAGGCGCTGCGCTACTGACGAAGCGCCGGCGACCGCATCCGGAACTTCGCGTAGACCAAGACCTACGTCGCACGCGCCTCGGCGTGGGCCAAGGCGCGTCGCAGGATTCCGGACGAGGGGGTCGTCCGGAGAAGTGCGTCGAGCCAATCGTCGAGGGGGACGAGCAGCTGCAGTGGCTCGGGCCACGACGCAACAGATACGACCTCGCCGTCGTTTGCCTGAGCCAAGTGACGATGCAGAGTCGGGATGGTGATCAGCTCAGCGAGCCCGCTATCGGGTGAGGTCAGCATTCGAGCCAAGGCGTCATCGGCACCGACGATCGACGACAGCGCCTCGCCGGTGAGCCCGTCCCACAATCGCATCGCGCCCGATGCGTCGAACACTTCAGGGCGCCTGAGCGCAAGCGCTCGGAGGAACGCCGGCCGGCCGGTGTCGTCGACGAACGGCAGCTCGTTGAGGCGTTCGCCCACCAGAACGAGAACACCATCCGAACGGTCGACGATGCAGTCCGCGAGTGTCGCATGGTCGGCTCCCGACAGCAGCCGGCCCAGCTGCGCCACAAGTTGGTCCCATCCAGCGCGATCGGCGCGGCGTGCCACGTCCACCAGCAAGTTGAGCAATACGACGAGCGTCTCACTCGTCGGCACGAGCTGGATGGAGCGCACTGCCTCCACCGATTTCGCAGCCCGCGACTCGGAAAGCCGGTCCGCGCCGAGCTGAGTCCGCAACGAACCGAGGAGATCGACTGCCGCTCGCTGGGTCACACCCGGCGGGATCGCGCTCACCGCGCGCTCCGCCGCGTCAGCGATCAACTGCGACCGCGACGAGGTGAGCTGATCGAGAATCCACGGCAAAGCGCCCTGTCGTGCCGCGAGGCCGAAGACCGAGTCGACCAACCCGTCGGGGATCTGGTCGCCGAGCTGCACCGCCGACCAGTCGATCGAACCGGCGGTGATGGCACTCGCGGCCATTGCCGCCGCAGTCTGGCTGGGGCTGAGCTCGCGCCGGCCATACGCACTTCGAAGCTGTGCCTTTGCGTCGTCCTTGCGCGATGTGGTCAACCCCGTGGAGGCGACTTGGCGCAGCGCGGCGGCCACGTCAGCGCCAGCCTTGCCCGCGCTCTTCGGGCCCGCCGATCGGCTTGACATCGAAGCTTTCTCGACGGGCGCGTCCGACCACGCATAGGTCTTCGCGAGCTGATCGAGGACAACATGCACGTCGGCTAGCAGACCCTTGCGCCCGGTCTTCCAGACGTCCTCCCAACCCGGCAGGTTGGTGGGGCTCCTGGTGCCTTTGGGTGCGATCAGCCGCCACGCCTCGAGCCGGCGCTTGAGGTCATCGGGCGTGAGCGGCGCTCGCGTTTCGCGGAGCACGTCGGCCAGCAACCGCGCGGGCTGACTACGAACCTGCTCGATGAGGAGTTCATGCTCGCTCGCGTCCTCGCTCCGCCACTCGAAGGAGCCCGGGGTGATCGGTCGAGCGCTCTTGGGCAACTCCGCCCACTCGAACTCGTCACCACTCTCGAACCTGACGACGATCCGTCCCGGCTCGTCGCAAAGGACCTGTCCGAGCCGGCGCTCGTTCGGTCCCTGGGTTTGGATGATCCACCGCTCGGTCGAGCGGTGTTGATCCGTAGGGGCTTCGAAAGACATGTCGAGGAGTATGGCCCCACGGGTTCCGCCTCGCGGTATGGGTAGTCTGGGCTGGTGCACACCCGAGCGCGCACCGTGTGCTTCCTGGTCGCTTTGGCGGCCTTCGCTACCGCGTGCGGTGGGGGTGACGACACCAGCGGGCCAAAGTTGCCCGGCGCCACCACGACCAGCCGGCCAAAGTTGCCCGGCGCCACCACGACCAGCTCGGCGGCGACGGGCGCGACGGGTACCGGCACCGGAATCAGTGGCGTCACCACCAGCAAGGCCGCGGTCCCCACAACCACGGGCGTTCCCACGACCCCCACGGTCTTCACCACCACGCCGCCTGGGTCCGTGCCCGGGCCGGCCAAGCTCGTCGACAGTTCAGCGGTCTCCACTGCGGGCGTCGGTCCGCTCACCTTCGGCCTCACCGTGCCCAATGCCGAAAAGGCGCTTGGCACACGCCTGCTACCCGACGCGGCGTTCCCCGCCGCCAAGGAGTGCATCGTCGTCAAACCCGAGTCCGGCGCCGACGCGGTGTGGTTCACGGTGTCGAAGGGCGCCGTCGAACGGCTCGACGTGCGCCCGCCCGGCAAGGTCAAGACCCGCTCCGGCGCCGGCATCGCCAGCTCCGAGGCGCAGCTCAAGGGGCTCTTCGCCGACCGGCTCACCATCGCGTCCACCGCCACCGGCAAGACGGCGACCTACACGCCCCAAGATGCGGCAAACGCGAACTTCCGCATCATTTTCGAGCTCGACCTCGCCGGCAACGTGACCAGCTATCGCGCCGGACGGGTCGGCGTCGTCGAGCCCTTCGCCCCCTGCGGCTGATCTCCGCTCAGCCGATCCTCAGCTGCGGTAGCCCGGCGGGAGGCCGGCGTTGTAGCTCGAGCACGTCACGGTGACCGAGCCGGTGCCCACCGGCTCGCCCACCCGGGAGGCCAGGTCGAGGTTGCGGACGAACTGGATCGCGTTGCCGCTCACGACGTTGTCCGCGAAGGACAGGTCGACCGGTTCGGCGAGGGTCGGTTCGAACACCGACTCCTTGTCGCCCACGGTGACCCCGACGTACGGGTCGTCGAAGAAGGCCTGAACCAACGCCCGGGTCGAGTGACCCGAGACCGGGTCGATGCCGGCGCCCACCGCGACCACCGCCCCGGTGCCCGGCGAATAACAGGTCATGACGAAGACATAGGTGTTCGTGCCGATCACGATCGTGCCGTTCGCCACCGCGACCGCGGCGCTCGAAGCGCGGGCATCGAGGGACGGCTTCACGCCACCCCCCGAGCACGCAGCCAGCGCGAACGCCGCCAGAAGTCCGATCACCCTCGCCGTCCGTCGCACGATGTCAGAGCTTACGCATGCCAAAAAATGAAACGAGCCGCAACCGTACGACGCTCACACCGACGGTTCGGCCAGGGATTCGAGCGTTAATCAAGCGGCGGGGCTGCGATCACCACGTCGAGGATCAAGCCTTCGGGGCGCTCGACCGTGAACGCGACGTGGGCCACCGCGTGCGGAGGGTTTCGCGCATCGACCAGATCGGTTCGTTGAAGCACCGAGCTCAGGCCGACCGAGCCGTGGCGCCACAACGCGGTCGTCCAGCCGATCACCTGGCTCGCCGGCCACGCGTCATGGAGCCACGCGAGCGCCCTCACGACGACGAGGTCGTCGAGCAAGGCGTCGTTCCACGCGGCGCGGCGGCGCACCCGCAGACCTGAGTCGACCAGGGCTTCGACCAGCACCCGGCTGGTCACGGGTCGGGCGCCGAGCTCGATCGCCGCTTCTCGAACCGCGGCGGGCACGTCGTAGTGATCGTCCTGGAAGGCAAGCCGGCGTATGCCGAGCCGGTTCGCGAACGCGTGCAGCTCGGCAGGCGAGGTGTCGCTCACGAGATGGGCCCACCGATCGCCGCGCCACGGCCAGTCGGCCTCGTCGACGAGCACGCTCATACGTCGGTGGGTACCTCAAGGGCGCGCTCGGAAAGACGCGACGCGACGCGTCCGACCTTGTCGACGTAGGCCACAATCGACGCCTGGGCACGCTGGCCTTCGGGTGACAGTCCACGCAGGCCCGCGATGCCCCAGTGCCGCAGCACCACCGGCACGAGGATCTGTTCGTGGTGCACGCGGAAGTCGTAGATGCCGGCCTTGCTGATGGCTCGCGAGTGCGACGCAAAGTCGGGGATGCCGGTTCCGGGCATGGCGAACCCGAGCACCTCGGCCTCGAGCGCGACGGTGAGCGCGGACGCGTCGAGCTCGAACGCGGCCGAGGCGAGGTCGCGATAGAAGAGGTAGTGGAAGTTCTCGTCGAACGCGACGCGCTTCATGACCTCTTGACCCGCCGGGTCGGTGATGAGCTTGCCGGTGTTGTGGTGCGAGATGCGGGTGGCCAGCTCCTGTAAGGCCAGGTACACGAGGCCCTGCGCGGTGGTCGGCGGATCGGGCACCTGCGCAGTGCTCATCTGCTGCATGCGGCCGCGCTCGAGCTCGATCGGATCGATCGCGTTCGACAACGTGAGGTAGTCGCGGATGACCACGGAATGGCGGGCTTCCTCGGCGGTCCAACGGCGGGTCCACTGGCCCCACACGTCGTTGTCGCCGAACAGCCGCTGCACGTCGCGCAGGTAGTAGGGCAGGTTGTCCTCGGTGAGGAGGTTCACGAACAGTGCGCTGCGCACGGCTTGGGGCAGGCCCGAATCTTCTGGGCGCCACGGACGGTCGACCACCACCGACGGGCCGCGGTCCCAGGGCACGTACTCGTGCGGGAACCACTCTTTGGTCTGCGCGAGATGGCGCTCGTAGAGCTTCTCGGCCGTCGGTGTCAGTTCACGAAGGAGCGTGACGTCGTCCACGCGCGCATCCTACCGACAAGGTTCAACGACCGGTAGAGCCGAACCCGCCCTCGCCGCGCGACGAAGGCGGCAACTCGTCGACCAGCGCGAAGCGGCAGTGCTCGACGCGCTGGATGACCAGCTGCGCGATGCGCTCGCCGCGCACCACATGAAACGGCGTCTCGGGGTCGGTGTTCACGAGCAGCACCTTGAGCTCGCCGCGATAACCGGAATCGATCAGACCCGGTGTGTTCAGACATGTCACGCCGTGGTTGAGCGCGAGACCGCTGCGCGGCTGCACGAATCCTGCGTACCCCTCGGGTATGGCGATGGCCGCGCCGGTGGCCACGAGCGCCCGCCCGCCACGAGGTGCGAGCACCACGTTGTCGCGCGCCACGAGGTCGGCACCGGCATCACCTTCGGTGGCATACGCCGGTAGGGGAAGGTCCGGGTCGAGGCGAAGGATGGGGATCTCGAGCACCGGGGCACGATAGATCACCGGCGCCCGACCGCGACACCCACGGTCCGGCATCGGTACCATCGTCGTTCATGCTTGCCTGGATGGACCTCGAGATGACTGGTCTCGACCCCGATCGTCACGTCATCGTCGAGATCGCGACGCTCATCACCGACGACAACCTCGAGCTAATCGCCGAGGGCCCGGATCTCGTCATCCACCAACCGCCCGAAGCAATGGCCCTGATGGACGACTACGTCCGCGAGATGCACACCCGCAACGGACTCCTCGCCCTCATCGAAGGCTCCACCATCTCGGCGGCGGAGGCCGCAGCCGAGACGCTGAAGTTCCTGCGCACGCACATCCCCGAAGCGGGCACCGTGCCGTTGTGCGGCAACTCCATCGGCACCGACCGCCGCTTCCTCGCCAAGTGGTTCCCCGAGATCGAGGACTACCTGCACTACCGCTCGGTCGACGTGTCGACCATCAAGGAGCTCACGAAGCGCTGGAACCCTGCGGCGCTCACCAAGGCCCCCCGCAAGGCCCGCGGCCACCGCGCCCTCGACGACATCCGCGAGAGCCTCACCGAGCTGCGCTTCTACCGCGAGTTCGTCTTCCGCACCGCCGCCGATCCCGCACCGGCCTCGGTCACGATGACCCCGCCCATCGACGGGTCGCCGTCCTCCGCCTAGGTCGGCCTAGGGTGGCCCCGATGACGGGCGAGCGGAAAATCACCAAGCAGGAACAAGAGCCGGCCACCGACGAGATCACGGAGGTGGCGCCGGGGGTGTTGCGCACCCAGTTGCCCGTCGAGCTGCCAGGTCTCGGTCACGTCAACTGCTACCTCCTCGAGGACGAGCGCGGCGTGGCCGTGATCGACCCCGGCCTGCCCGGCCCGGCGTCATGGAATGCCCTGCTCGACCGGCTCGAACGGGCCGGCTTCGAGCTGCGCCACGTGCACACCGCAGTCGTCACGCACTCGCACTTCGATCACTTCGGCGGCGCACCGCGACTGCGCGACGAGGCCGGCGCCGACATCCTCACCCACGAGAGCTTCCGCGACCACTTCGACTCCTCCGAGATATTCGAGAGCCACGACTCGGAGATCCTCGAGCTCAACCCCGAGGAAGAGCTCGATCGCATCCGCGAGATGATGCGTCGCCCCAAGCCATGGGGTGGCCGCTGGTCACCGCCGAGCGACGAGGACCTGCGCCTCTTCATGAAGATGGGCCGCCGCACGCGCCGGTTCCAGGTCCCCGACCCATCCATCACCGTGGCCGACACGCAGATCGTGAAGCTGGCGCGACGCGAGTGGATCGCGGTGCACACCCCGGGCCACACGAGCGATCATCTCTGCCTGTACGACCCCGTCGAGAAGCTGTTCATCTCGGGCGACCACGTGCTGCCCACCATCACGCCGCACATCGCCGGGCACTCACCGGGCGGGGTCATCACCGATCCGCTCGCCCGGTTCTTCGAGTCGCTGAAGCACATGCACGACTTCGACGTCGACCTCGTACTGCCGGCGCACGGTCACCCGTTCCAAGACCTCGCGGGTCGCGCCGACCACATCCTCGAACACCACTACGAGCGGCTCGACATCATCCGCCACGCGGCCGACGAGCTGCCCGAGGGCACGGTCACCGATTACATGCGCCGGCTTTTCCGCGAACGTTCCTGGGGCGACATGGCCGAGAGCGAGACGTTCGCCCACCTCGAACACCTACGCATCGCCGGTGAAGCCACCACCACCGAACGCGACGGGATGCTCATCTACCGCGTCGCCCTCTGACCCCACGAGCTCTGGTTCAGGCTCACGGTCGGGGAACATCGGTGGCGTCGCGATCGGCGCGAGGTAACGGCCGCGCCAGCGTCGATCGAGGTACACGAGCGCAGCAACTGCGGCGAGGCCCGCGAGGAACAGCAGCGCGTAGTTCGGGTACTGCTCGTAGGTGAACGCGATCTCGTGCGTTCCCGCAGGCACCAACACGCCCACGAACGCCGGGGCGACCATCACCGTCGGTCGCCTCACGCCATCGACCGTGGCCTCCATGCGCGGGTGATACGCAACGCGCAGCATCGTGTAGCCGGGGCGAGCCATCGTGACACGTGCGGTGTATCGACCGGCGTCGCCGTCAGCGGTCTGGTCGATCACCGTGCCGGGCGATGTCATCACCCCGGGCACCACGGTGGATGCGACCGGCTTCAAGTTCTCGTACGTCACGGCCGCCAGCACGGGCGATGAGCTGGCCGATCGTTCGCCGAGCACCGTCTCGGCGCCGATGCCCACGTTGTCGCGCTCGGCCGCGTACGAACCTTCGATATCGACCACACCGACGTAGCCCGCGGCGTTCTCGATCCGGTAGAGCGCGTGGCGGCCCTGGGTCTCGACGAGGGTGCCGGTCGGGGGTCCCGCGCGCTCTGCGGGTTGTATCACCCAGCGCACGTTGAACAGCTCGTAGTGCCACGCGTTGTTCTGGTTGAAGCGCACTTCGACGTCGGCGAGGAGCGACGGGACGCGCAACGAGTAGCCGAGAACATCGGTCGGACCGGCTTCTTGGATGCGCGTCTGCGTGCGCGAACCACCCACGTAGTACTCGCCGCCGTTGTCGCCGAGCAGGCCTGCGTATATGCGTCCGCCGCCCTGGGCGAACGAGGTGGCCACGAGCGCATCGACTTGTGCGCCCTCGGTGGCGTCGTACGTCTTCTGTGCCTCCATCCATCCGGCGGCCTGACGCTCGTGCGAGTCGGTCACGTTGATGGCGGGGAGGAACGCCAGGATGACCACGATGCCGAGCGCCAGCTCGTACGCCGGCCGTTGGGCGTGCCGCAGCCGGGGCTGCCAGTCGCGCAATCCGCGCCACAGGTAGGTGCTTCCTTCGACCACGCCGATCGCCGCGATCAGCACGCCGGCCATGTGCACGCCGCTGATGAAGCGGTGCAACAGGAGCGAGCTGATCCCGGGCAACAACGAGATCACCGGCCCGAACGGGTCCTTGCCGCAGAACAAGACCACGCTTCCGATAAAGAACCCGGCGAGCATCCGGCACAACGGATCGCGGCGAGCCTTGAGCAAAACCACGAGCAATCCGAGAAAGACCAGCACGGTGAGCACCGGCGGATGGTCACGGTCGAACAGCTGCCCACCGAACAGCCACCCCATGACCTTGCGGGCGCCGAACGAGTCGACCCACACGGTGTTGGCGTTGTACTGCGTGTTCGCACTCCACGCCTGATCGGTGAACACGGGCACCAACAACCAGCTGCTCATGGCCAGCGAGCCGAGGATCACCATCACCATGCGCAGCACACGACCGCGGAGGTCCACGAACGACACGACGGCCATCGCGCCGATCACCAGCGCGAGCATGTAACCCGTCTGCAGATGCGTGCACATGACGAACGCCGTGGCCGCCGCGGCGGCCGCAAGGTTGCGCCGTTCGGTGATCGCGCGCCACGCGAATCCCATGGCGATGGGGAACATCCACATGCCCCATTGCTGGGCCCACAACCCGAGCCCGCGCCACACGTAGCTGCTGTGCTCGAAGCCGTAGCTCGGGTTACTCGCCACGAGCGGTGCGAGCGCGGCGGCCACGATCGCAGTGCCCACCGAGAGGCGCATCAACCGGCAACCGAGGTACACCGCGACGGGCCACGTTCCGAGGATGACGAACGTTGTCCAGCGCGACGCGCCCCCTACGCCGATCACCTCGGCGAGGAACGCCGACACCAGGTGGGGCAGGGTCTGGTACTGGTGCATCATCGAGAAGCCGAGGCCGATGCGCGGGAACCAGCCATCGATCGGGAAGTGGCCGGCGTCGAGCCGCCCCACCGCCCAGTCGATCAAGGTGCGATGCACGGTGAGATCGCTGCGGGTGGTCACCGCGGTCAATTCAGG
>CAFABA010000033.1_pt1 | contig 22597 bp, 21 predicted proteins | sample 7267731 | NCBI WGS metagenome assembly CAFABA01 (sample SAMEA6814000, study PRJEB35770) | uncultured Acidimicrobiales bacterium | biome: Freshwater; feature: Freshwater reservoir; material: water | place: Czech Republic | collected 2017-08-18 | depth 30m m | reverse complement strand
GGTGCGGGGAGATGGCACGGTGAACGAGAGCGACTACATCGAACGAATCGGTGGATGGGCGCACACGATCAACGGCTCCAACTGGTTCAAGGTTCCCAGCAAAGACGCAGCGATCGAGGCACTGCTCTCGAAGTATTGAGTCGAGTGAGCCTGCGTGCCGTTTTCGGCGGAGTCGTTACGATGTTTCGATGGTTGGGCCGCGACTCGATGGTTGGTTATCACCGGACGCGGCGAAGCTTCCCTCGGCTCGGGTTGCCGTCGTGATCCCCGTGTTCGATGGGGAGCATTCGCTGGAGCGCTGCCTTCAGTCGTTGGTCGACCAGACTTACCAAGATTTTGTCGTCGTCGTTGTGGACGACGGTTCGACCGACGAATCTGCAGCTGTTGCTCGATCGCACATCGATCGATTGAGTTGCCTCTCGGTGTTGCAGCAGGCCAACGCTGGTCCGGGGGCCGCCCGCAACACGGGCATCAATGCGAGCCGGTCTGAGTTCGTAGCGATGCTCGACGCTGATGACGAGTGGGCGCCCACTCGCCTCGAGCGTTGTATCGAGATGCTGGAACGCGACGTTGGCCTCACCTTCGTGACCACCACAGCGGTGATTGTTGACGAGGCCGGGCTGGATCTCGGGTTCCGCGCGGGCGAAAAATTCCCGAGCGCGTCAACCGAGCGACTGCTGAGTGTCATGGCGCATCACAACGTCGTATTTACATCCTGTGTCGTACGCCGCTCTGCCCTGGAGACAGTCGGAGCGTTCGCGCCGGAACGGTTGTTGCTCGGCGCGGAGGACTACGAACTCTGGCTGCGGCTCCTGCTGATCCCGGGGGCGCGAGCGGCCAACATCGCGGAACCCCTCGCTCGCTACACCATGGGATCCGCCGGGATCTCGCTGTCCGACCCGGCAAGAAACGAGCGGGCGCGGCTTGAGGCACTTCGTCGTCACGCCGATGCGTTGGCCAAGCGCGGGGCCTACTGTCGACCGGGTGACGCGGTAGAGATCGCTCTGACAGCACTCAGTCGGCGTCGGGTACGTGAGGCGTTGCAGTTCTTTGGTTTCGCTCGCTTGGTGTTGAGGCGCGAGGGTCGACCGTTCGTTCGGCTTGTCATCGGTCGGGCGAGGCGCCGTGTACGATCCCGCTAAGATTGTCTCGCGATGACCACCGGACTCATAGTGATGGCGACCGGTCGTTATGCGTCGTTCGTACCGGCATTTATTGAGAGTGCGCGTGAGCACGTCAGCGACCTTCATCGGGTCTTCGCCCTTGGTGAAGACCCCGACGTTGGCCGAGTGTCACCGTTGATCGAATGGCTGCCTTGGGGTCATCTGCCGTGGCCGTACCCCACGCTGCTCCGCTACCACGCCATCACGGCGCATCGGGGCCGACTCGAGGCTGTCGACCATCTCGTCCACATGGACGTGGATATGCGGATCGAGCAGCGATGCGACTTCTCGCAAGTCGACGGACTCTTCGCCGTCGAGCACCCTTGGTTCGTAGGGGCTGATCCGGGCGACCTTCCCTACGAACGTCGGGCTGCGTCGAAGACGTACTGCTCGCCGACAGAATCGTCGCAGTACTTCTGCGGGGGGGTACAGGGTGGTACTTCGCGTTCGTACCTCGATGCCTGCTTGCAGATGTCTCGATGGATTGACGCTGATCTCGCGAACGGATTGGTTCCCGTGTGGCACGACGAAAGCGCGTGGAACCGTTGGTGCTCGGAGCACTCCCCGGAGCTCATTCTGCCGCACACGTATTGTTGGCCAGAGACGAAGGTTGGAGCGACCCCGATCATCGTGGCCCTCGACAAGAATCACGGCTACTTCCGTGCGACGTCCACGTGGCAGGCCGCTGTTGCTCGTGTACGCCCTCATGTGGCGGTGGTCCGCCGGTTCGTTGAGCGCTCAGCCCGTCGGGTGTTGCGGCGCCTTTCGATTTCTCTCACGCGGAGGCGAACGTGAGTGATCTTGAGCGGGTAGTGGTTGTCCTGCAGGGCGGTCTCGGTAACCAGTTGTTCCAATACGCGGCTGGTCGTGTGGTCGCGATGGAGCATGGGGCCAGCCTCTTCTTCCATGAGCTCATCGGGGGTGTTGGTCTTGAGAGTGTCCTCGGCACGCCGATTCCTCATACGCCGCTCGTCGATCTTCGCCGCCTCGTGTTGTACGACCCGGTTACGCGGTCCGCGAAGTCACTCATCGGGCATCGAGTTCGGTCGGCGAGGCTCCATCGCTCAACTCGCGATGCGACAATCCGCCAAGTGGGGGCGCACGCAACCAGCGACAAAGCACTCCCTACGCCGACGCCATGCCGACTTGGGCTGTTCGGCTACTTTCAGCATCCGACGTGGTTCGACCCAGCGCTGCCGGAGGTGACAGCGATGCTGGCGGCCACGATTGCACGGGTCGCACCAGCTGGGCTTTTACTGGGCGGCACGGTGGTGTCGTTTCGCCGGGGTGATTACCTTCGTAATGGCTGGGGCCTCGACCTGACTTACTACGAACGCGCTCTCGCTGAGCTCGATTGCTCGACGGGCCCAGTATGGGTCATCAGTGACGATCCGCTGTTCAGTACCCTGGCGGGCGCGTGGCTAAGGCATCGGGGGTTTGAGGTTGAGCAACCGCCAGATCTCGGGATTAGTAGTCGCGTGCGTGACCTCGCATTGCTGATTGGCGCTGATCAGGTCGTGATGTCGAACTCGACGTTCTGTTGGTGGGGCGTCGTTACAGGCGATCTGCAGCGCTCGCGTTTAGGCACGCGCACCGTGGTCGCCCCGCGCGAATGGATACCGCAGGTGCCCGACTCGAGTGTTTTGCTACGCGACGGATGGATCCTCACGTGACCAGCGAGCAAAGCGGGGATGGCGAACGGAGTAGCCCTCGTGTTTCCGTGGTCATTCCGGTTTACGACGGGGCCAAGCACCTGCGGGCGGCCGTGGAGTGCATGCTGCAGCAGACGCTCACCGACATCGAAGTCATCGTGGTCGACGACGGCTCAACGGACGAGACACCAGAGGTGTTGCGTTCATTCATGGGCGATCCCAGACTTCGCGTGATCACGCATGTCACAAATCTGGGACTCGTCGCGAGCCTCAACGCAGGCATCGAGGCGGCGCAGGCGCCGCTGATCGCCCGGATGGACGCGGATGACTGGAGTGCGCCTACTCGTCTTGCACGCCAAGTGGCGCTCTTCGACAGTGATCCGCGGATGGTGCTGAGTGCCACACACTTTGCGGTGGTTGACGCCGCCGGCGAGGCACATCGGGTCATTCCGACATTCGGCTCACGCGGTCGTCTCATGTTGGCGATGGCTGCCTTCAACTGCATTGGTCACTCAACGGCAATGTTCCGCAAAGACGTTGTTGAACGAGCAGGTGGTTATCGCGCTGAGTGGATGCCAGGTGAGGATTACGACCTTTGGCTACGGCTGCTGCCGCTCGGCTCCGTGGGGGTTGTGCCCAGCGTTGAGGTTCGATATCTCGACAACCCAAACGGAATTTCACACCGTATGACAGCGATGCTCACGGACCACGGTCAGCGTCTTGCGGCGCGATGGTTGCGCACACTCGCAGGCGACGGCGACAGCGAGCGTGATGACGGCGATCAGCCAATGCTTGTCACCGTGCGTCAGTGGGGGAGAGCGTCTCGCCGGGTGCGGCAGAACCTCCGTGCAGAAGACTCGACCGTTCGGGAAGTGCGCATGCAAGGCCTTCTCGGGGCTATGCGAGTGGTTCGCGGTCAGAACGTTCTCGTACGTCACCTTGTCGTCGTCGGGCTCTGCCCGATCCTCTACGTTGGCGGGCAAGTGGAACGACTGCTGCGGAAATTGGGGAACTCCGACCCCTTGCGGTAGTCAGAAGATGCCAACGCGCCAATGGTTGCGTAACACGTACAGGCGCCAACGAACTCGATCAAGTCGGGAGAGCAGCGGAGAGTCAGTCGTTGGACGATGTCGATCGTTGACGGATTTCGTCGTGAGCCAGTTCGAGACATCGACGCGAGCGCGTGCCTCGTAAAACGCGTCTTCCTCGCTCGGTGCGGCGGAGTCGTTGTACCAGGGCAGGTGCCGTGCCACGTATGGTTCGCCGGTCCGAATTGCCGGCCAGACGCCGGGCCATTCGATTGTCCCAGCCCGATAGACGGCGAACGTAGTGTCGGTACTCGCTCGATAGACGCCTCGATGGAGCCGTCGCTGCCAGAACTGAGCCTCCCACGCAATGACGTCGGCGCGGTTCATGTAGTGGGTGGGCAAGTCGTCGATGCGCAGCCCAAGCCCGGCTTTGACGTAGCCGGGATAGCGATCCAAAATTCCGTGAAGGTACGCGGCGACGTCGAGTGGACACTCCTCGGTCGGCACGACGTCGGGGTCGGTGACGATGTACGCCGTGTCGCTTGCGACCTTGGCGATGAGTCCTGACGACCACGGTGATCGGTGGCCGAGATTGTCGCCGAGGTACTCGACTCGGTGGTGTGACACGGCCAAGTACTCAACGAGCGGCGGGTAGGTCGAGTCGTTGTCGACGAGGATGATGTGCCGATGACCCGCACGCTCGAGCCACTGGACGAGTCGGGTCAGGCCCTCCAGACGATCGCGGCAGATAACGAAGACGGGAAGGTCGAGCGGATCCACTGGAGGTGATCGTAACGATCGCACCACGCAGTCGACTTCAGTCGTGCTCTCGGAGCGCGCGGAAGGCATCGCGGATTTCAGCCTCGCCGAGGTTGTTCCATTGTCGAACCGAGTGCACGAGTTCGCGCCGGTCAGCGACGAGTTGCTCAGGAGAATCGGGGAGCTGTTTCCATCGAGTACCCATGAGGGACTGGCCGTCGCGTCGCAACTCGGCGAGGTGGCCTCGAGTGCCGGTGATGAGGAGACCGAAGAGATGGTCTTCCGACAGATGGAGTGCAGCTAGTTCGGGTAACCCGAGGAGGCCGTGCTCATGAAGGCTGCGTAAACCGGGGGCGCTGTACACACAGACGCCTCCAAATACGTACGAGCCGAGGGGGTAACCGTTTCGACGCGCGACGTATGCCAGCCGCCAGAGGCGTACCGCGCGGCGCGGATTGCGGAGCACGTAACGCGGGTTGAAAAGGCGACGGATGATCGCCGCTCTCGCCGGCCCGCTCCGCCCACCCCTGTTGTCACGGTCCGAACCGGCGACCGCGAGTTGGGGGTCCGCTGCGAAGGCGTCGCAGGATGCCCTGACGAACGTTCCGCCAACCACAAGCGCGTCGGTATCGATTCTGAGCAGTAGATCGAATGGCTCGGTTAGCGCTTCGATGAAGGCCCGGCTGAGGGTGAGATACAGGCCGCCGCTCTTGCCGAACGGCGGATCGTCGGGAGCTCGGGTCGGGACGATCGTCGCATGGAGTCCTTCCGCCGCTGCTGTACCCGTGCCGCGACCGCTGTCATCCATGATGATGAGTCGGCACTCGGGGACGAAGCGCCGAATACTCACGAGTGTGTCGCGAACGAACGTCACGTCGCAGCGTGGGCCAACCGGCACGACGGCTACCGCTTTCGGGTTGTCGCCCACGACTTATGTCTCGCGGGCGAGCTGCCGGAGGGCACGAAGTATGCGGCCCACCCATCGCTGGATGGTAGGACCCGGACCAGACCTGATCGCTGGGGGCGGCGGGGCGGGTGGTGAAGGCGAGTTCGAACTCGACGGCTTTGGGGAGGCCGAATCCGCGCACCACTCGTAGAAGCCATCCTCCATTCTCGTTTCCAAGGTCAGGATCACCTGCGGATCCCAGGCCGAATCACCCTCACCGTCGGAGTCCCGGGAGGAGGAACGGGGCCTGTCGCTCCGCACGCTCGACAGTGTCTGCCCGCCGAGTCGCACGAACCGCGGCCGGCCCGGCGAACAGGAGGAACAAGAACGGCAGCACCTGCGTGCGCTGACGGGCGAGCAGCCCCAGGTTGGAGAAGCTGGAGAAACCGAACACGAACGCTGCGTTGAACACGAGCGTGAACACCACCACCCGGGTGCGTAGGGGCGCTTTGAACGCTCGACCGGTCCGACGCAGCGACACGATCGTTAGACCTGCGAGCATGGTGGCCTCGACTGCCGAGATCAGCCCCGGAATCGACCGTGCTTCGAAGATGAACGGCCGGAAGAGAACCGTCACCACGGCGTTCGGGTATTCGAGCACGGAGTTCGGCCTGCTCGACGCGATCACCGAACCACCGATGGCTGTGCGTTGTTCGGTCGAGGCGAGGATCTGGGCGATGGTGTCGCCGCCATCGCCGCCATCGCCGCTGAAATAGTCGGCGGTCTGGCCCATCAGAAAGGTGAAGCCGACGAGCATGACGGTGAGCGCGACCACGCGAGGCAGCGGTCCGAGGCCGCCGCTGCCGCGTTCCTGTGCCCGCTCCGCTGGTACGAGGTAAGACACGATCAGTGCGCCGACGAGTAACACGGTGAGGTGCGGCCGAACCGAGTAGGCGACCCAGCCGCCGAGCCCGAACAGCACCGTCCCACTGATGATGCGTTGCACCTGCATGCGGGCCGCGCCGAGCGTGGCGAGCCCGAGCGCAAAGAGCATCAGGGCCTCTTTGCCGATGCTGGAGGGCCAAAAGAGCAGCGACGGCCACAAGAACACCAACTTGGCGTAGCGCACTTGATCGAAAGCGGGGGCGGCAGTGGCGAGGGCCCGCTGGAAGAAGAACAGGCCCCAATACGCGATGAACGAGAACATCACGAAGCCGCCCATACGCGACGGGCCGATGATCGTGTAGACGACCCCGGTGAACTGCTCGACGAACACCGTGCCTCGGCCGGTGGGCCAAGCATTGACCGGCGCAAGCCAGCCGTCGTGCGCCGCGGCGATGGCAACGCCGGCTCGGTGGTAGCGCTCGAAGTCGCCAGTCGAGTCGAAAGCGCTCTTCATGACGTAATAGCGCGCAAACGCGGCCATCAGCTTGGCCCCGAGCCCAAGCAAGGCCACGTTTCGGATGGTCTCGGCCTCGTTGCGGGTGACGTGCATCACGATCGTTGCGCCGATCGCCAAGCACACGGGTGCCAGGATCACCCCGCCCCAGCCGTCGTACGTCTGGCGCTGCATCGAGAATGCCAGTACGGCGAGGTAGGCCAGACCGACCGCAGCGGCCACGCCCGCCCCCGGGGCGGACGATCGTCGGAAGAGGGTGGTCACGGTCACCGAGACTGTTGCGATGGATCGTTCTGGGGCCAGGCCGCTTCGTGCGCACCGGCCCACGGGTCGGTGGCTTCGTCCCGAGGTTCGGGTTCTTGCACCGCTCGATGGTCTGCCAGGATTGCAGCCTTGCCGCGACTGAAGCGACTGCGCTTCGCGGCGCTTTTCTCGTTGTAGTACCCGTAGTACCCGTAGTACTTGGCGCCGGCCTGCGAGCCGGTATCGCTCAAGCCGATCACCGTGTTGCTGGCCCCGCCGTAGCGCAAAAGGTCGGCGGCGCGTGAGGCCGCCGCAATGCTGGTGTGGCCGAGGCGCGCCATGACCAAGACGGCGGTGGCGTCGGAGATGAACTCGAGTGCCTCGGCGCTGACCGACAGTGGCGGGGTGTCGACGATGACCACGTCGAAGCTGCTGCGCAACGAAGCGATGGCCCGAGCGGAATCGCGCGCCAACTTGCCGGGGGCGCCGCCCACGTCCGACATGTCGAGCAACCGCACGCCGCGCACCTTCGTGGAGATCAGCGTGTTCTTGACACTGCGTGACTGCTCTTGCTTCCGCTGCGCGAGCGCGTTCAGCTGCCGCTCCGACATGAAGAACTTGCTGATGCGCGGGCGCCGGAAGTCGGCGTTGACCAGCAGCACCTGCCGGCCGGTCTCGGCGAACGCAGCGGCCAGGTTGGCCGCCGTCGATGTCTTGCCCTCGCCCGGACCGGGTGAGGTCACCACGACGACCCCCACTGATTTCGCGGCGGGCTCGGTTTGGGCGGCGTTCGAGATCAGGAACATCAGCGATGAGCGCAGCGTGCGGTACACCTCGGCCAGGCGGAGCGAACTATCCGAACCCACCACCAGCTGCTCGCCGCGTTCGCCGCGGTGGAACCGCGGCACCTCGATGATCACGGGCAGATCGAACGTATCTTCGGCCTGACGACGATCGCGGATGCGAGTGTCAAGCTGCTCGGCCAAGTTGGCCACCGCGACTCCCACGAGCAACGCGACGAGGCCTGCAATCGCAGTGCGGCTCCCTCTCGTGCGGGGCACGCTGAGGCCGCCCTCCTTCACCGGCACCGCCGTCGCGGTCTGCAACGTGGTGAGGCCGATCGCGCTCAACTTCGACACCGACTGTTGGTACTCCTCGAAGGCCGCGGAGTACTCGCGGGTGCTGGCGTCGCGTTGCGCGCGCAGCGTGAGGTCATTCGGCTTCGCGAACAGCGCGGAGTCGTCCTGGCGCACCCGTTCTTCGATGGCTGCGATGCGCGTCAGCAAACTTGCTTGGCGATCGCGCGTTACCTGGTCCTGGCGCTCGGTGAGGTACTTCACCATTTCGGAGGCGAACGTATCGGCCACGCGCACGGCCTCGGCGGGGTCGGCCGAGGTGGTCGAGATCTCGATGAGCCTGGTCTTCGGGTCGGCGTTGACCTTGATCGTTGCGGCAAGGGTGAGGGGCGAGCCCGAGTAACCGAGCGCGGTCGCGGCACGCTTGGGCACCTCGCCGATGCGGACGAAAACCGGCACCTGACTGAACGACACCGTGCCACCTGCACCGCCGGCGTCGGATGGATCGCCTGCGGACAGCAGCGAATGCGTGGCTATGTAGGTGGTGGTGGCGTTGGCCCCGGCCGGGGGTGTCGTCGCGTAACCGATGAGCACGCCGATAAGCGCGAAGCTCACCAATAGCCACCATCGTCGCTGTGCGACTCGGATGAAGTTCTGAAGGTCCAACAAAGAGGCCCCTTCTGCAGCCAAGAGCCAGGAGGTTACCTATGAAGTGCGCAATGGTCACCTGCGTGTCCATAATTCTCCCGATGTTGCTCGGTCGAACAGTGAAGTACGTGGCGGCGGCCGCACAGCCGTCAGGGCGCGGTGTGGTCGTGTTGATCTATCACCGCGTGGGTGGCGAATCGGGAAGCTCAGTCGATCTCGAACCGGCGCTGTTCGCCGAACAACTGCGTTGGTTGCACGAACACCGACGCGTCGTATCCATCGACGTCGCCGTCGATGCGTTGGTCGCGCACGAAGACGTAGATGACGTGGTCGTCATCACGTTCGACGACGGAACCGCAGACTTCGCCGACCACGTGGTGCCGGCTCTGATGGCGCAGGACACCCCGGCGACCCTCTACGTGGCCACCGACTTCATGGACCGCGGCGAACCGTTCCCGTGGGGTGCACCACCGATCAGCTGGGCCGCACTCCGCGATGCCGCGTCGACAGGCCTCGTCACCGTGGGCTCGCACACGCACACGCATCGCCTGCTCGACCGGTGCGACGAAGCGACCGTTCGCAGCGAGATCGATCGCTCGATCGACCGCATCGGCACCGAGCTCGATGCCGCGACGCGGCACTTCGCCTACCCCAAGGCGGTACATGGCTCGTCGTTCGCCGAATCGGTGGTGCGCGAGCGCTTCCGGTCGGCGGCACTGGCTGGCACGCGCCCGAACCGACCCGGCCGCACCGACGTGCATCGCTTGGCCCGCAGCCCGATTCAGCGCAGCGACGGCATGCGATACTTCGCGGCGAAGGCACGGGGTGGCATGCGTCTGGAGGACGACCTGCGACGCGTGGCCAATCGGGTGCGGTACCGAGGCGCAAGCAGCTGAGCGACGGCCTGCTCGCTACATCAACTCGAGGTCGCCGAGGGTGGCGCGCCAATTGCCGAGTGGCGGCATGCCGGGTTCGGTGAGCGCTCGCCACGTGAGGATGGGCCCGGCTTTCGGCACGGGCACGAAACCGTTTCGGAGGTTCGCTGGGCCGGTGCGGATGGCGTAGTCGGCACCGGAGCCATGCAGGCTTTGCGCGACGAGCGTGTCAGCCGCCGCTGTATCGCCGCGGACGACGGCGGCGATGACCAACTCGAGCGCGTCGCCGCGTCGCCGGAGACGCACGATGACCGCGGCGTGCGCATCTTCGAGGAGCCGATACTCGAGCAGGTCGTTGCCGTAGCGCCAGCGCAAGAAGGTCGCGGTGGTGTGGGTGCGCAGCGCACGCACGTCGGGTTCGGAACGCATCCACGGCGGTTCCGCCTCGTTCGCGTCGACCCACTGGCTCACGTCGGAACCGAGCGCGAGCGGTTGCGACCAGCGGTCGGCGGCTACGCGAGCGTTTCGCATGGGCCACAAGTGCGTCGGTCCTGCGACCCGCGCCGAGACGGGATATCGCCCGACGTTGCGCCATCCCATCTTCAGGTAGCCCGGCCGGCTCTGGGCGTTCGGCGTGTTGAACACCATGGCCACCCCGTCGGCTCGCATCGCATCGGCAGCGTGCATGGTCAACGCGCGGAACACGCCACGACCTTGCGCGTCGGGATCGGTGGCCGTGTCGACGGCGCGTACCGCACGAACGACCTGCCCGCCGCGTACGAACTCCCACCGCAGGAACACCCGAACGCCCAGCATCCGGTCGCCGTCGAGGGCAAGCCACATCGGCGACGCGCCGAACGGGTTCTGATCGTGCTTCCACCCGAAGAACTGCGAGAGGCGCGGATCGTCGTCCCAACCCAACGAGCGGCCGAGCAGTTCGAGCATCGCGGGGCGGTCGTCGAGCGTGGCTTCGCGGATCTCGAACGAGCCCTGACGGGGAGCGTTCGGCTTCGGCGCCGCAGGCCCTGGTGGCTCTGCCTCGGCCAGCCCGCGATAGGTAGCGGCGATTGTGGCCGCGCTCGCACGCACATCGAACTCCGCCGCACGCGATGCCGCGGCCGCCGCAAGTCCACGGCGCAACGGCTCGTCGGTCAGGACCCGCTCGAGCGCGTCGGCCAGCGCGGTCGCGTCACCGGGCGGCACGAGCAGCGCGTCGATGTGATCTCGCATGGTTTCGCCAACGCCACCTACGTCGGTCGCGACCACGGGTAGGCCCAGCGCGAGGGCCTCCATGAGAGCCACCGGAAGGCCTTCCCATGCCGAGGCCAGCACGAACACGTCGGCCGCGCCGAGCAAGGCAGTGGCATCGGCACGAAACCCGGTGAGCACCACGTGATTCTGAAGCCCCAGCTGGTCGCGTCGCTCGCGAACTTTGTCGGCCAGCGGTCCCTGGCCGACGGCCACGAGACGGAACCTCACCCCGCGATCGCGAAGTTGCGCAGCCGCGGCGAGCAGGTTCGGGTAGTCCTTCTGGGGGCGGAAGTTCGCCACGGTCCCAATGACCGGCTCATCAGAGCCGATGCCGAGCTCGACGCGGATCTCGTGCCGTCGGTCGCGGTGCTCAGCGATGCTGGCGACGTCGATTCCGTGCTGCAACGTGACCGCTCGCCGGGCGGCGCTTCCCCTTACCGAGTCGCGGACCTCCTCACTCACGGCGAAGGTCGCCGTGTCGAGAATCGATGTCAGGCGGTTGGCCCACCGCGTGGGTGCCACGAACGTCGGCCAGGTGTTGTGCTCGGTCGAGACGAACCGTGGTCGTGGTCGCACGGTGAGGGCGGCGAGGCGCGCGACCGAGCCGGGCAGGGGCGAGTGCACGTGCACGACGTCGAACCCACCGCTGGCGATGAGTGCGCGGAGCCGCACGGGCCACCGCGGATCGCGAGCGCTTCTCGACAAGCAGGTGCAGCGCACACCGGCCGCTTCGAGCTCGCCCACGAGGTGATCCTTGTATGGCAGCACGAACGCGCACTCGACCTGGATGTCGTCGGGCTCGAGAACGCGCGCGAGCTCGCAAAGCAGACGTTCGGCGCCGCCGGGACCCAAGCCCTTCACCACCCACAGCACTCTCGTCACCATCGCTCGAGGGTAGCTTCAAGCGGTCATCGGCTCGCCGCATTCGCACTTCTGGAGCATTCATGGATGTCTTGGTCACTGGTGGCGCGGGTTTCATCGGTGCCAACCTGGTGCGGCGGCTGGTCGCCGATGAGCGCTTCGGCGCGGTGACGGTGCTCGACGATCTGTCGACCGGCGCGCGCGCCAACCTCGAAGGGCTCGACGTGCGCTTCGTCGAAGGGACGATCCTCGATCTCGATGCGCTCTACCCGCTGATCGACGAGGTTGACTCGGTTGTGCACCTGGCTGCGCGGCCATCGGTACCGCGATCGATCGCCGACCCGTTGGCCTCGCACGCCGCCAACGCCACCGGCACGTTGAACGTGCTCGAAGCCGCGCGCCAGGCCGGCGGCCGCCATGTGGTGGTGGCGTCGTCATCGTCGGTGTACGGCGCGAATCCGGCGCTGCCGAAGCACGAGGGCTTGGTGCCGATGCCGGCGTCGCCGTACGCCGTTTCGAAGCTCGCGACCGAGTCGTACGCGCTCGCGTATCGCCGGTGCTTCGCAATGCCAGTTCTGGCGTTTCGTTTCTTCAACGTGTTCGGCCCGCTGCAAGCTGCTGGCCACGCGTATGCAGCGGTCATCCCGGCGTTCGTTGATGCGGCGCTTCGGGGGGTGCCGTTGACGTTGCACGGCGATGGCACCCAGAGCCGTGACTTCACCTACGTGGGAACCCTCACAGAGGTGCTCGCCGAGGCGGTTGCGAATCGCGTCGACCACGACAGCCCGGTCAACCTCGCATTCGGCAGCCGCATCGAACTGCTCGACGTGATCTCCCGACTCGAGAGCGTGCTCGGGCACGCAGTCGCGGTGGAGCACCTACCCACTCGGGCGGGCGACGTACCGCACTCACAGGCCGACGACACCCTGCTGAGGTCGTTGTTCCCCACCGTGACGCCGGTGCCGTTTGACGAAGGTCTACGCGCCACCGTCGATTGGATGCGTTCGCTTCGTCGCTGAGCGACATACGGCTCGCACGATCAGCGCGACCGCACATCCGACGGCTGCGACCACGACTGTGAACCAGATGCGCTCGGGTCGGCCCCGCGCCCCGAGACCTGTCGCACCGCCGGTGGCCATACCGAATGCCACCACCACGGCGCCCGCTCCGGCGCCCGCTCCGGCGCCATCGTGCCGACGTCGAGCGCAGGTCAGCGCGATCGGGGGGAGCATCACGAGGCCGAGGGCCAGCGACACCTCGGTGTCGGGCACCGTGGTCCACGCGACTGCGATGGACATGAGGCCGAGCAGCAACGCCACGCGGCGGCCTAAGGCCCAGTTGACGATGGCCAATGCCCCGCCGACCGCGAGGGTGGCGACGAGCGCGCTCCAGCGGGCGTGGCCACCCATTCGCCGCACGAGCGTCCACGGATCGTGACCGATCGGCGCCGTGACCGCCAGGCTCGCGAGCATTGATGCCACGAGTGCACGTGAGATCGGGTCGCGGTCATCGGCGCGACGCGAGTGCAGAACGACGAGCCCCGTGACGGCGGCCCCAACGCCCAGCGACACCCACGCAATCTCGGGATGCAGTGGCCCTTGGGGAACGACGTGCACCTGCACATCATGCCGCTCGGGTCGGGCAATTGTGTTGCCAAGCCTTGACCCGCACTCGACAGAGAAGGCATTCAGGAACACTCATGAGAAATACAACCAAATGAATTACGTGAATGGATGTGGCGGGTAGCGGCGAGATGACTTTGGGGAATTCCCGGTAGACGAATCGCCCGCTCAATCAGGTGGATGTACAGAATATTCTGCAATATTCTGCAATATTCTGCAATATTCTGCGACCAAGTAGCTACCGTGTAGCAATCGTTCGGCAACCTCCGCGCGCTGCGGGAGCTTTCTATGAGAAGCACTTTAGGGTCGGGACCTAGGGCTACTCGGAACTTCCGGGAGCGCATGCTGGCAGCCCTGATGCAGGTGGCGGGCCGGTACCGAATTCTCGCCCAGGTCGCGGCTGACTTTCTCGGCGCAATGGCTGCGGTTTTCGTTGCTGCGGCCCTCCGGTCCGACCTGTGGCTCGGGCAACTTGAGCCGAGTGTCCTGGGGCTGTTTGGACTCGCGTCCGCCGCCATGAACGCGCTGCTCGGGCTGAGCACCGGGCTGTATCGCCGTCGCTACCGGTACGGGTCGTTCGAGGAGGTCGGCGCGATGGCGAAATCAGCGGTGGCGCTGGCCGCCGTCGGCACGCTCTTGAACCTGACCGTGCTCGGCTCCAGCGTTCCTCGTAGTACGCCGCTGATCGCGGCAATCTTGACCGGCACCGGCATGGCCATGTTGCGCTACGTGTGGCGTTCGGGCGTCGAGAAGCTCAGCCGGCCCACCACTATGACCTCGGAGCCCGCGATCATCTTCGGCGCAGGCGCAGGCGCCGACCAGCTCCTCATGTCGATGTTGCGTGATCCGCACAGCCCGTACGTCCCGGTGGCTCTGCTCGACGACGACCTGTCGAAGCGCAGGCTCACGGTGCGGGGTGTAAGGGTCAGCGGTGATCGCACCGACATCGCCCGCGTGGCGGCCGAGCACGACGCAACCACGATCATCATCGCCATCCCCTCCGCCGACGGCCCGCTTATCCGCGACCTGGCCGACCTCGCGTCCGACGCCAGGCTGGCCGTTCGCGTGCTGCCATCAGTCGGCGAACTGCTCGATGGCGCGGTGGGGCTCCGCGATCTGCGACGCGCCTCGATCGCGGATCTGCTCGGCCGTCGCGAGATCGACACCTCGCTCGAGTCCGTCGCGGGCTACCTCACCGGAAGAAGGGTGCTCATCACCGGCGCCGGTGGCTCGATCGGCTCCGAGCTCGCACGCCAAGTGGGCCGGTTCGCTCCGGCCGAGCTGATCCTCCTCGACCGTGACGAATCGGCGTTGCATGCCGTGCAGCTGTCTATCCACGGACGCGCAATATTGGACGGCGACGACACTGTCATCGCCGACATCCGCGACCGCGGGCGGATGCGCCAGGTGTTCGCGCAGCACCAGCCTGAGGTCGTTTTCCACGCAGCAGCGCTCAAGCACCTCTCGCTGCTGGAACGGCATCCCAGCGAAGGCATCAAGACCAACATCTACGGCACTCTCGCGCTGCTGGAAACGGCGCTCGACGCGGGCGTACAGCGGTTCGTGAACATCTCCACGGACAAGGCTGTAAACCCGATCAACGTGCTCGGCGCCACCAAGCGCATCAGCGAGCGGCTCACGGCCTGGGCGTCCGGGCAAGGCAACGGCACGTATCTCAGCGTGCGCTTCGGCAACGTGCTCGGGAGCCGGGGCTCGGCGCTGACGACTTTTCGCGCACAGATCGCTACCGGCGGCCCGGTCACGGTGACCGACCGAGACGTCACGCGGTACTTCATGACGATCGAGGAAGCGGTGCAGCTCATCATCCAAGCGGGCGCGCTCGGACGCGACGGTGAGGCGCTCGTACTTGACATGGGCCAACCCGTGCGCATCGAAGATCTCGTCCGCAGGCTCATCGACGAAGCGGGCGGCGGCGTGGACGTGGTGTACACCGGCCTTTGCTCGGGCGAGAAGCTTCACGAGGAACTGTTCGGCGACGGCGAACTCGACGAACGACCCCTGCATCCACTCGTCTCCCACGTGAACGTGCCGTGGCTCGACCCGGTGTTCGTCACCGAGACACTCGGGCGGCTCGGCGACGAAGACCACTTCGGCGAGTGCCTACGGGCCCTCAGCGCTACCGAGGGATTTGGTGCGTACGCCGAGTCGTGATCGACCTTCGCGCCCCGGCGAAGGTCACGAGTGCCCTACGTGATTCGGTCGAGGCCCCCGGCCGCAAGGGCCACGCCGATATGGCATCTCGCATCACGCACTGACGCCGGGGCGTATCTTCCACCCCGTGACTGATCGCATCGAGTTCGAAGGCCACGGCGGGATCCGGCTCGCCGGCGATGCGCGGGGCCCCAAGGGCGCACCGGCCGTGTTGTTGCTGCACGGCGGCGGCCAGACCCGGTACTCGTGGGGCGGTACCGCCGACGTGCTCGCCGAGCTGGGCTACCGGGCCTACACCCTCGACTCCCGCGGCCATGGCGAGAGCCAACTGGGCGCCCGACGGGCAGTACGCGCTCGGCGCCTTCGCACGCGACGCGCTCGCGGTGCTAAAGGCCATCGTGGGGCCGGTGCACCTCGTGGGTGCGTCCCTCGGTGGGCTCACCGGGCTGTTGCTGCTCGGCGAGGTCGCGCCTGGCGCGGCCCAGAGCCCCGTGCTCGTCGACGTGGTGCCGCACTTCGAACGAGCCGGCGCCGATCGCATCAGTGACTTCATGACGTCGAAGATGCACATCGGTTTCGGGTCGCTCGAAGAAGCCGCCGCCGCGATTGCGGAGTACAACCCACATCGTCCGCCGCCGCGCGACTACCGCGGCCTAGCGAAGAACCTACGGGAACGCAACGGTCGCTGGTACTGGCATTGGGACCCAGCGTTCGTGTCGGATGGCCCAGTCGATTCAGGCGTGCGCGGCAACGCACCGAACGAGATCAACGACCGGGAGCGCATGACCGCCGCGAGCCAGAACATCGACGTGCCCATGCTGCTCGTACGCGGCCGGGCCAGCGATCTCGTCACCGAGGAGGCCGCGCAGGCATTCCTGACCGAGGTGCCGCAGTGCGAGTTCGTCGACGTGTCGGGGGCCGGGCACATGGTGGCCGGCGACCGCAACGATGCGTTCACGTCAGCGGTGGTCGGCTTCCTCGGACGCATCGCGGCGTGATCGAGATGCCTCGTACCTGTTCCGGACTCATCGCCGTGACTTGGGTACCAGCGGCGTAACGTCTCCCGCCTCATGGCCAACCGCAAAGCCTCTTCCGGCGAACCTCTCCGTGTGTGCTTTGTGTGCATGGGCAACATCTGTCGATCGCCCATGGCCGAGGCCGTCATGTACGACCTTGTCCGCGAAGCAGGCCTCGCCGCGTCGATCGAGGTCGACAGCGCCGGCACGTCGGGTTGGCACATCGGCAAGTCGCCCGACACCCGTGCGCTCGAGGCGGCCAAGAAGCAGGGCGTGTACATGGCGCACCGCGGCCGCCAGTTCACCCGCGGCGACTTCGACAAGTTCGACGTGATCGCGGTGATGGACATCGACAACCGCACCGAACTGCTCGGCATGGCACCCAACGCCGACGAAGCGTCGAAGGTGCGGTTGTTGCGCACCTTCGACCCCGACGCGCAGAGCGCCATCGAGATTGCCGACCCCTACTACGGCACGGCGTCCGACTTCGAGCGAGCCCTCGACGAGATCACCTCGTCGTGCACGGGGTTGCTCGCGTCCCTCCGCGTCGAGTATCTCCAAGACCACTGACCAGGGGGGACCATGGCTGACAAGTCCGAATCGTTTGCGGTGAAGGCGGCCATGAAGACCCCGCCGCGCTGGATGATCCCGTGGATCTCGCGCACCCACGTCGCGCTCTACAAGCTCACCGCGGGGCGCATCGGCGCGAACCTGGCTGGCAAGCCGGGCATCTTGGTGCGCAGCATCGGCGCGAAGTCGGGGCAGGCGCACACGGTGTGCCTGCCGTACATCCCCGACGCCGGCGATCGCATCCTCGTCGCCTCCTACGGCGGCGGCCCGACCAACCCGGCGTGGTACTACAACCTCAAGGCCAATTCGGCCGTGGTCATCCGCGATCGCGGTTCGGTCGTGTGGTGCGAAGCATCGGTGGTGAACCCCGACGAATACCTCGAACTGTGGCCAAAGGTGGTGGCCGACTCGCCGTGGTACGGCGAGTACGAGAAGCGCACCACGCGCCAGATCCCGTTGATCCGCCTGCGAGAGACCGGCCGTTACACCGGCTGAGCCTTCAGTGGACGAGGCTCAGCGAACGAGGCGGAAGAAGGCGCGCACGTCGTCGACGAATGCCGCGGGTTCTTCCATCGCCGCGAAGTGGCCGCCGCGATCAGCTTCGTGCCAGTAGATGAGGTTGTTCGCGGCCTCGACCCAGCGCTTGCGAGCCATGATGATCTCGTCGGGATACCAGCCGATACCGAGTGGCACCTTGGTCACGTCGGGGGGAGACACCGCGCCCGACGTGATCGACTCGTAGTACATGCGGGCCGAGCTTCCTGCGGTCTGGGTGAACCAGTAGATGCTGAGGTTCGTGAGGAGCTCGTCGCGCGAAATCGCGTCCTCGGGGTGGCCGTCGTGATCGCTCCAGGCCCAAAACTTCTCGATGATCCACGACAGCAACCCGATGGGCGAGTCGTTCAGTCCGTAGGCCAAGGTCTGCGGTCGGGTCGCCTGGATGGCCACGTAGCCATTGCCGTTCTTCAAGTAGTCCTGCGTGCGCGACAGCTGCGCGATCTCGCGGGGCGTCAGGTCGGCGAGATCGTCGTCGTTCCCCGGCGGCGTCGACGTCATCATGTTCACGTGCACGCCGCAGATGTGGGCGGAGTCGAGATCCGCGAGGTGGCGGGTGACGAACGAACCCCAGTCGCCACCTTGCGCGCCGTAGCGGTCGTACCCGAGGCGGGCCATCAGCTCCGCCCAGGCCGCCGCGGTGCGGCGAACGTTCCAACCGGGCTCGGTGGTGGGGCCGCTCCAGCCGTAGCCGGGCAGCGACGGCACGATCACATGGAACGCGTCGGCCGCGTCGCCGCCGTGCGAGACCGGGTCGACCAACGGGTCGATGCATTGCAGGAACTCGGCGATGGAACCCGGCCAACCATGGGTGAGGATCAACGGCAGCGCGTCCTGGTGCGGGGAGCGCGCGTGTAGGAAGTGGATGCGCTGACCGTCGATCTCGGTGAGAAAACCCGGGAAACGGTTGAGCTTTGCCTCGTGCACGCGCCAGTCGTAGGTGCCGGCCCAGTACTGCGCCAGCGGCTTCAGATAGTCGTAGTCGGCGCCGTAGTCCCAGCCGGTGTCGGGCAGCTGGTCGGGCCAGCGTGCGCCGCGGAGCCGCAGGTGCAGATCCTCGATGTCGGCTTCGGGCACGGCGATACGGAAAGCTTCGATGAACGTCTTGATGAGCGGTTCGATCTGCGACATGTCAGGAATTCTTGCACGACCAGCTCACCACCGGACGGTGTCCGTGGCGTGTCGGCGCAACGGTACGCTCGGCAAGAGTGGACACCGACCGCATCGACAGTTGCCCCGTCGCCCATCCGTCAGCCGGGTGTGCCTTGGTGACGGGCGCGTCGAGCGGCATAGGCCGTGCACTCGCGGCGATGCTCGGAGCGCGGGGCATGCGCGTGTGGTTGGTGGGCCGTGATGTGGCCCGGCTCGAGGCCACAGCGCGCGAAGTTGATGCCGCCGGTGGTCGAGCCAGCGTCGTGCGTGCCGACCTCACGGTCGATGGCGACGTGGCGGCCGTAGTCGACGCGGTGTGCGCCGAAACCGATGGGCTCGATGTGCTCGTGCACGCGGCGGGCGTGGCGGTGGCCGATGCCGGGCCGTCGCCGACGGCGGGCGAGATCGCCGCGCACCACGCCGTGAACGCGACCGCGCCGGCGCAGCTCACGGCAGGTCTGCGTTCGTTGGTCGTGGCGCGCCGCGGGTTGGTGATGGTGGTGAACTCCGTCGCCGGGTTGCGCGACGCGCCGGGCTTTCACGCGTACGCCGGCAGCAAGCACGCCGCACGCGCGTGGGCCGACTCGTTGCGGGCCGAGCTCGACGGGCACGGCGTGCGCGTGTGCTCGCTCTATCCGACGCAGGTCGCGACCCCGATGCAAGAGGCCATCTGCGTGGCGCGAGGCGCGCCGTATGAGCCCGACCCGCTGTTGCAGCCCGAAGATCTCGTGGCCATCGTCGGCTTCGTCCTCGACCATCCGGGCTTCGAGGTGACCGATTTGTCGGTGCGTTCGGCGCGCGTCAGCTCGTGACGTCGGCGATGAACGCGGCGATCTTGTCGACGGAGTCGATCGCTTCGGGGAACGCGGGGTAGTTGGTCTGCCACACGTGGGGCATTTCTCGGTAGACCTCGTGCGTCACGCGCACCCCGGCGGCACGAGCGCGATGCGCGAGCGCTGCCGCGTCGTCGAGCAGAACCTCGCCCGAGCCCACGTGGATGAGCAACGGCGGCATGCCGCCCCAGTTGCCGTAGACGGGCGACGCCAGTGGGTCGCGCCGGTCGTGGTCACCGAGATACAACGCGCTGGCGTCGGTGGCCGACGTGAGCGAGAAGAGCTTGTCGGTGCTGGTGTTCTTCGCGTAGCTCTCGGCATTGTTGACGAGGTCGACCCACGGTGACAGGCACACGCCGCCGGCCGGCAGCGGCAGCTTGCGATCGCGACAGGCCAGCAACATCGCGGCAGTGACCCCACCACCCGCGGAGTCGCCGCCGATCACGATGCGCGACGCAGGCACCGCACGCTCGAGCACCCACTGGTATGCGGTGAGTGCGTCGTTGATGGCCGCCGGGAACGGGTGCTCAGGGGCGAGCGAGTAATCGACGAGGAGCACCTGCGCGCCGCATGCGGCGGCGAGGTGCGTGCCGAAGGCGCGGTAGGCGAGTGCACTGGCCAACCGGAAACCGCCGCCGTGGAAGTACACGAACCACGGGTCGTCCTCGCCGTCGTCGCGGGTGCAGAGAATGGCCGACACACCGCCGGCATCGACGAGATCGGCCCGGGTGCCGGGGGCGAGCGGGATCTGGCTCATGGCCGCATCGATGCGGTCGCGCAACTCCTGCAACGACGCCGGCGGCGGCGGCACGGGATTGGCGGCCATGCGCTCTTGAAAGGCGAGGAACTCGGTGCTTGGCATGAGCCGCAACCTAGTTCGGCCGGGCCTACCGCTGCTTCGACCACGACGGCGTGCGCGGCGTGAGGTGGCGAAAATCAACAACCCGCCGCCGGCCACCACATCGGGCGCGGCGACGGTTGGCGTGTCATTGACCATGGGCGTGGTGGGCGCCGCGACCTGTGGGATGACCGCGTAGTTGTGCACAGTGAGCATCGTGCTGAGCTTGCCGCTGGGTCCGGTGCCGCTGGTCGCCGAAGGCCTGTGGCTGACGAGGGCCTGTGGCTGACGAGGGTGTTACTTGATCTTGAGGACGCGTTTCGCGTTCTCGCGGAGGAACTTCGGCCAGACCTCGTCCTTGAACCCGACCTTCGGCATGTCGGAGAAGATCCGGTCGAGCGACAGCCCCATGGGGAAGTAGCCGGCGTAGATGATCTTGTCGGCGCCACGGGTGTTCGCGAAGTCGATGATCGACTTCGGGTAATGCTTCGGGGCGAACGCGCTCGTCGAGTAGTGCAGTCCCGGCCACTTCAACATCAGCTTCACCGCGAGCGCATCCCACGGTTCGCAACCGTGACGCGTGACGAATGTGAGCTCGGGGAAGTCGTACATCACTTCGTCGATGTGCTCGACGTGTTGCGCCATCATGCGGATGCGCGGGCCCGGCACGCCAGCGCACACGAAGATCGGGATGTCGAGCTCACAGCACTTTGCGTAGAACGGGTAAAACTTCTTGTCGTTGATGGCGACCTGGGGGAAGCAACCCGACGGGAACGCGCTCACCGAACGCAGACCCCACAGCTCGTAGTTCTTCACTATCTTGCGTATGTCTTCCATGCCGTTGTTCGGGTCGATGCCCAACGACGGCACGAAGCGATCGGGATGGTTCTTCAACGCCTGCTGCCCGAGCTCGTCGGTGCAGTTGATCATGCCGATCTCGACGTGGTGCTTGTCCATCTCGCGCAGCGTGACACCCAGAGGATCGTCGGAGCCGTACAGCTCCTTCGGCACACCCTTGAAGATGTACTCGACCGGGAAGTCGAACCCTTCCTTGCTCTGGGTGTCCTTGGTCTGCTTGCGGATGAAGTCGTAGTGCTCGAAGTCGGTGGGGAAGCCGATCATCGTGTCGATGATGCCGATCTCAGTGGGCATGCCCATGGCGTGACGTCTCTTTCGCAGTTCAGGCGGGTTGACGAGTGGCGATCTGCCACGCGTTGTCGTGCATGACCTTCTGGCGTTCCTCGGGTGAGAAGCCCGGGATGTCATGCACGAAGGCGGTGGGGTCGGCGAGGCCCTCGGCGTGGGGCCAATCGCTGCCGAACAACAGGTGATCGGCGCCGATGAGGTCCTTCAGCAACGGCAGGTCGTCCTCGAAGAACGGCGACACCCACACGTGCTCGCAGAACGACTCGACCGGGTTGCGGGCGAACTCCTGGGGCATCTTGCCGAAGGTGATCTGGAGCTCGCGCAACACGTGGGGCACCCACATGCCGCCGTTCTCGATTGTGGCCACGCGCAGCGACGGGAACCGGTCGTACAGGCCGTGGCAGACGAACGCGGCCATGGTGTCGCCGATCTGGCGTTCGTGGGTAGCGGTCATGCCGAACGGCGTGGCTCGGAAGGCCTGCATCGCGCCGGCTGGTTCCCAATTCGCGACGTAGGCCTGCATGCCACCGTCGCCGCCGTGGATGCCCACCGTGAGGCCGGCCTCGGCGATGCGCGCCCACACCGGGTCGAAGGTGGGCCACGCCGGCGACAAATTGCCGTCGGCAGTGGGAACCGGCCCTGGCACCATGCACACCATGCGAGCGCCGTTGTCGATCGCGAACTCGACCTGTTCGACCGCCTTGTCGACGTCGGCGAGTGACAGCACCGGCGCGGCGAAGATCCGGTTCTGGTAGTCGAAACCCCAGTCCTCGAGCATCCATCGGTTGAACGCCGCGAACGCGGTCGTGAGCGCGTCGAGGTCGTGGGCCAGCGACCGTTGCATCCCCACCG
>CAFABA010000032.1_pt1 | contig 22609 bp, 26 predicted proteins | sample 7267731 | NCBI WGS metagenome assembly CAFABA01 (sample SAMEA6814000, study PRJEB35770) | uncultured Acidimicrobiales bacterium | biome: Freshwater; feature: Freshwater reservoir; material: water | place: Czech Republic | collected 2017-08-18 | depth 30m m | reverse complement strand
CTCGACACGAAGGGCCGCGAGGTCGCCGTGCGCGGTTGGGTCGACGGATCAGGTCGCGACGTGATCGACGTCGCGGCCGAGTTTGTCGACGACGGCGTCGAGGCGCTCGTGATCACCCAGATCGCTCGCGACGGCACGCTGGAAGGGCCCGATCTCGAAGGTCTCGCCGAGATGCTCGAGGCGTCGCCTATTCCGGTCGTCGCGTCCGGGGGCGTGGGCACCCTCGCCCACATCAGCTCACTCGTCGGCCTGCACGTGGGCACTCGTCAACTTTCTGGCGTCATCGTGGGACGAGCGCTCTACGAGCGCGAGTTCACGATCGAGGCCGCGATCGCGGCTACCAGGGCCGGTGCATGATGCGCGTTGCGCGGGTGATCCCCTGTCTTGATGTCACTGCAGGCCGAGTAGTGAAGGGCGTCAACTTCGTCGACCTGCGCGACGCCGGTGATCCGGTCGAGCTTGCGGCGCGCTACGACGCCGAGGGAGCGGACGAGCTTGTGTTCCTCGACATCACCGCGTCGAGCGACGCACGCGACACCATGGTCGATGTTGTACGCCACACCGCCGAACAGGTCTTCATCCCGCTCACGGTCGGGGGCGGCATCCGAACCGTCGACGACGCCCGTCGCATGCTGCGTTCCGGCGCTGACAAGGTGTCGGTGAACACCGCAGCTGTCGTGCGACCGGTGGTCATCAGCGAGATCGCGTTTGAGTTCGGTGCGCAGTGTGTGGTGTGTGCCATCGATGTGCGTCGGTCCGCCGGAGCCGATGCGCCACCTAGCGGCTTCGAGGTGTTCACGCATGGCGGCCGCACCCCAACGGGTATCGACGCGGTGGAGTGGGCGATCCGAGCCGAGCAACTGGGCGCGGGCGAGATCCTGCTTACCTCAATGGACCGCGACGGCACACGCGATGGCTTCGATCTTCCGCTCACGCGGGCAATCAGCGACGCGGTCGGCGTTCCGGTGATCGCCAGCGGTGGCGTCGGCAACCTCGATCATCTCGCCGACGGCGTCCTCGACGGTCACGCCGACGCCGTGCTCGCTGCGTCGATCTTCCACTTCGGCGAGCACACCGTGCGTGAGGCGAAGCGTCACCTCGCGTCGCGAGGTATCACTGTTCGTCCGTGACGATCTGGGTCACGATTTCGGCCACGCGAGAGGTGGCGCCGGCGAAGAAGTGGTCGGCCATCTCGACCGGGTGCACGATGACGTTTCGCCAACCGGCGGTGATCGCGCGCAGCGTCTCGGGTGATGCGTGCTGGTCGTGCACGCCGACGATGAGGTGCTTCGGCCGTGCGTCGACCGCGGCGACGTACAGTTCGTCAGGGAATAGCCGTAGTGGTGGCGCGATCACGATCCATGCGGCGAGGCGCCCGTGCGCGCTGGTCAGCGCCACATCGGCACCGAACGAATACCCGCACGCGAACAGCGGCACGGTGGTGTCGAGCGCGGCCGCGGCGTCGAGCGCCGCGAGGTAGTCGGCGCGTTCGTGGGTCCCACCGGAATGCGTACCGCCACTGGCACCGACCCCGCGAAAGTTGAAGCGCACCGTGACTGCGCCCAATGCGACGAGCCCGCGCTGCAACGCACCGACGACGTTGTTGTGCAGGTCGCCGCCGTACTGGGGATGCGGATGCGCGATCGCTGCGACCGCTCGGGTGCTCGTGGTCGGAGTGGGTCGGTCGATCACCGTTTCGAGCACGGTGCCGTCGCTGCTGGTGATGGTGCCAGCTTGGGGGTCGAGGTCGTCGCTCATGGGTGTGACACGGTACCGTTTACCCCCGTGACCACGGACGATCGCCTCCCCATGAAGATGCTTGCCGATCGGATCCTCGTGAAGATCGAGGGCCCCGATGGCGAGCGTCGTTCGTCGGGCGGCATCCTCATCCCGGCCACGGCGCAGCTCAGCAAGCGGCTCACCTGGGCCGAGGTCGTGGCCGTGGGCCCGAACGTGCGCACCATGGAGAGCGGCGACCGTGTGCTGTTCAGCCCCGAGGACCGCTACGAGGTCGAGGTCCGCGGCGACGACTACATCATCCTGCGCGAGCGCGACGTCCATGCGGTCGCGGCCAAGCGTCTCGATTCCGAAGGAACCGGCCTCTACCTGTAGCGCATCAGCGCTTCGTGCCGCAGCACCGCGACAATTCGCTGGTCGGGTCACTGGGCGCCACCTCTAACATGACGCCCATGCTCGCTGTCACCCCTATCACCGCATCGGACGAGGAGCTGGCAACGATCAAGTTCGATGCCAACGGCCTCGTCACCACTGTCGTCCAGGACATCGTCACCAAAGGCGTGCTCATGGTCGCCTGGATGAACGCCGAAACGTTGCGCACGTCGCTCGAGCAGGGCCGCACCGTGTTCTGGAGTCGTAGCCGGCAGGAGGTGTGGCGCAAGGGCGACACGTCCGGCGACCGCCAGTTCATTCGCGAGGCCTACTACGACTGCGATGGCGACACGCTGTTGATGTTGGTCGAACAAGAGGGCAAGGGTGCGTGCCACACCGGCGAGTACTCCTGCTTCTACCGGCCTTTCGGCGCCTGACGATGGCATCGCCGACCCGCGCTGAGTTCCACGCGCTCGCCCGCAACCACCGGGTCGTGCCCGTGTGGCGAACCCTGTTGGCCGATCTCACCACGCCGGTCGCGGCGTTCGCTCGACTCGTCGGTGACGGTGACGGTTTTCTTCTCGAGTCGGTCGAACACGGCGAGCGTTGGAGTCGGTGGTCCTTCATCGGCCGCAACCCGTTGGTCACCCTGCGGCTGCGCGACGGCGTGGTCGAGGTCGAAGGTGACGTCCCCGACAGCATGCCCCGCGACCGCGGAATGCTGTCGGCGCTCGACGAACTGCTGCGCATCTACCGATCACCGGTCATCGACGAGCTCCCGCCGCTGCACAGCGGACTCATCGGCTACCTCGGCTACGACATCGTGCGCGAGGTCGAACGGCTCCCGAACGTGAACCCCGATCCGGTCGGCGCTCCCGACGCGGTGATGTCCATCATCGGCGATGTCGCGGCCTACGACCACTGGCGCCAGCGCGTCATGCTCATCACCAACGTGCTCCTCGACGAGTCACCGACCGACGCCGCAATGGACGCCGCATACGACCTCGCGACGGCTCGCCTCGAACGCATGGCGACCGACGGCGCGCAACCGGTCGACGAGCCGTTGTTCGAACCACCCGACCCTGCCGACGAGCTCCCGGCGGTCACGTCGTCCATGGGCAAGGCCGTGTACTGCGCGGCCGTCGATGCCGCGAAGGAGTACATCCTCGCGGGCGACATCTTCCAGGTCGTTCTCGCGCAGCGGTTCTCGTTGTCGCTAGACGCCGACCCGTTTGACTTCTACCGCGTGCTCCGCCAGGTCAATCCCAGCCCGTACATGTACTTCTTGCGCCTGCCCGAGGTCACGATCGCCGGTTCGTCCCCCGAGCCGATGGTGCGTCTCGACAACGGCCGCGTTATCTCGCGGCCCATCGCCGGAACACGTCGGCGAGGTAAGACCGAAGAGGACGATCGTCGCCTGGCGGCCGAGCTCATCGAACACCCCAAAGAGCTCGCCGAGCACGTGATGCTCGTCGACCTGGCCCGCAACGATGTCGGGCGCGTCGTGCAGTTCGGTACCGAGAAGGTCGACGAGATGATGACGCTCGAGCGCTACAGCCACGTCATGCACATCACCTCGCAGGTCTCGGGCGATCTCGCACCGGGCAAGTCACCCATCGACGTGTTGCGCGCGACGCTCCCCGCGGGCACCGTGTCCGGCGCGCCGAAGGTGCGCGCCATGGAGATCATCGACGAGCTCGAGCCGGTGAAGCGGGGCATCTACGCCGGTACCATCGGCTACATCGACTTCTCCGGCAACATCGACACCGCGATCGCGATCCGCACCATGGTCGTATGCGGCAACGAGGCCTGGGTGCAGGCCGGTGCGGGTGTCGTCGCCGACAGCGTGCCCGAGCAAGAACACCTCGAGTGCGAGAATAAGGCCCGCGCGTTGCTGGCCGCCGTGCCAGCCGCTCGCCGCATGACCGCGCAGCGTCGTTCGGAAGCGGCACGCCGCGCTGCGGCAAAGGCGTCGTCATGACCGACGCGTTCGCAGTTCGCCTCGAGCGTGACATCGTTCGCGTCAGCGGTCCCGACGCGGCCACGTACCTGCAAGGCCAGCTCAGCCAGGATGTGCAGAGCCTGCCCAACGACGCGTGCGCGTACACCTTCGTGCTGCAGCCGCAGGGCAAGGTCGATGCCTGGTTCCGCATTACCCGCCTCGCCGAGGATTCGTTCGTGTGCGATGTCGACGCGGGATACGGGTCGGTCATCGTCACCCGACTTTTGCGTTTCAAGCTGCGGGTGAAGGTCGACATCGAGCTCCTGCCGTGGCAGTTCGTCGCAGTGCGCGGTGTCGCTTCGTCCGACATCGACGGAGCGGCGCTCGGTGCCTCGATCTCTGTACCGGTCACCTGGGGCGGTACGCAAGGCGTCGATTTGCTCGGTCCGGCAGTGGCGCTGCCGGCCGGCGTCGGGGCGGGCGATGCCGATGCCTACGAGACGTGGCGCGTTGCTGTCGGCATGCCGGCGATGGGTCCTGAACTCGACGAGTCGACGATTCCCGCCGAGGCGGGCGTGGTCGACATCAGTGTCAGCTTCACCAAGGGTTGCTACACGGGCCAGGAGCTCGTGGCTCGTGTCGACAGTCGCGGCAATCGCACACCTCGCAAGCTCCGCCGCGTGGTGCTCCCACCCGGGCTCCAGGCCGCGCCGGGCGCCACGTTGTCGGCCGAGGATGGCCACGAGGTTGGCGTTCTCACCTCCGTCGGCGGCCCGTTCGCGTTGGCCTACCTGCGCCGGGAGGTCGAACCTCCGGCCACGGTCACGCTCGCCGGCCACTCCGTGAACATCGAGGTCCTCCCCACCCCCTGACCCGGCCCTGGTCGAATGGGCTCTTGTGCGGGCAGGGGGAGCCCGAGGGAGGTCATGCCGGGCGGAGGGCGACGAGCATCTGGGTGCCGCGGCCGGTTTCGGGGACGGGTGAGCGAGCGTGCACTTGCCCGCCCATGGTTTCGGCGAGCTCACCCACGATGGCCAGACCGAGACCGCTACCGGTCTCCTTGGGTAGCGGGCGATGGCGCGCCACGTAGAGGCGCTCGAACACGTGCGGGAGATCCTCAGGGGCGATGCCCGGCCCGTCGTCGGCCACGGATAGCACCACCCAGCCGTTGTCGGCCCGGAGCGACACGTCGACGCGCGAACCGGCGAACTTCAAGGCGTTCTCGACCAGGTTGGCAAGGATCTGTGCCAGGCGGTCGCCGTCGACGAGCGCAAGAAGCGGCTCGGGCGGTGTGTCGACGCCCAGCGTGAGACCGCGTTCGATGGCGCGGGGCTCGAACCCGTGGGTCGAGGCCTGCACGATCGGCACGAGATCGAGCGGCCGGACGTCGAAGGTGAACGCTCGCGCGTCGAGCCGGGCGAGCAGGAGGAGGTCGGTCACCAGCCGGTCGAGGCGGCGCGATTCGGACAGGATGACCTGGCCGGCGCGTTGCGGCTCGATGGCCTGGTCGGTGAGGGCCTCTGCGTAACCCTGGATCGAGGCCATGGGGGTGCGCAGGTCGTGCGAGACCGACATGAGGAACTGGCGCTCGAGGCCGCGGCTGCGTTCGAGACTGGCGGCCATCGCGTTGATCGAGCGCGAGAGCTCCGACATCTCGTCGGTCGCTCCGGGGTGTGGGTCGTCGACGCGCGCGGCGAGGTCGCCATTGGCAATGCGGCTCGTGGCGTCGCGCGCGTCAACGAGCGGGTTGGTCAGCCGCCGCGACAATCGGGTGGCGATCAAGGCGCCGGCCAGCAGCGTCCCAGCCGCTGCGAGCAGGAACCACCGTGCCGCCGGTGCGGCCGAACTGGCCGGCTTGCGGGCGAGAACTATCACGTAGCTGCCCAGCCGGCTCGTGCCCGGTGCGGCCGCGTACACGATGCCATTCCTCTTGCCGGAGACGCGAGTGCCGGCTTCGAGCGATGCCATGTCGATCTTGGAAAGGGTGATGCCGATCGGTGTCTCGCCCTCGAGGTTGGCGAAGGATGTTCCGTACAGGAATCCGATGTCGTCGAGCTTGAGGTTGGTGGTGAAGTTCTTCAGTCGCGTGCGGACCGCGGCGCGCTGTTGCGGGCTCGTAGGGCTGTTGGGGCCCGTGTTCCCGGGACGCAGCGCGAGAATGTTGAGTTCGTCGAACACCGACGCCAGCGCGGTGGCCTGCTCCTCGAGGTCGCGCTTCGTCGCCTCTGTGGCCCCGAAGCGGGCCAGCAACAAGGTGCCGGCGCCCGCGAACAGCAGCGTCGCGAGCACCGTGCCGCAGATGGTGAGCAGCAATCGCCGGCGCACAGCGACTCAGCCCATCCGATATCCGACACCCCATACGGTGTCGAGGGACAAAAGATCGCCGAACTTCTTACGGAGCTGGCGTACGTGCACATCGACGGTGCGATCGTCGCCGATCCAATCGGCCCCCCACACACCGTCGAGCAGTTGACGGCGCGACAGCGCGAGTCCTTGGTGCTCGGCGAGGTACTGCAACAGGTCGAACTCGCGCGTGGCCAGCGCGACCGGCACGCCGTTAAGCCGCGCCTCGCGGCGGCCGGTGTCGACCTCGACTGCGCCCATGGTGTGCACGGCGGCCCCGGTGGGTTTCGGGCCTTCCGCTCGGCGAAGGATGGCCCGCACCCGGGCGACGAGTTCGCGCGGGGAGAACGGCTTCGTCACGTAGTCGTCGGCGCCCATCTCGAGGCCGAGCACGCGATCGACCTCGTCGTCGCGGGCGGTGAGCATGATGATGGGCACGTCGCTTGTAGCGCGGACCTGGCGGCACACCTCGAGGCCGTCTACGCGGCCCGGTAACCCAAGATCGAGGATCAAGAGCTTGGGTTGACGGTCGCGGATGGTCTTGAGCGCGGTTTCGCCGTCGGGCGCCTGGTGCACCCGGTAGCCGTCACGGCGCAGGTACAGCTCGACGAGGTCCGCGATGTTGGGGTCGTCCTCGACGACCACGATCACGGTTTCGGTACCCATCGGTCCTCCTGGCTCGGCAACCCAATAGTCGCAGGTCATATCGCTCCTCGGCAGCAAACCCGGAAGATGTGATGAAGGTGTTAGAGGAAGGTGTGGGAGGACGAACCTACGATTCGGGGGTGGCACAGGGCGACAGAGCAGGTTCGGACCCCTACCGCACCCTCGGCGTCCCGCCCACGGCCAGCGCGGCCGAGATTCGTCGGGCCTTCCTCGCCAAGGCCCGCCGATATCACCCGGATCACCACCTGGCGTCGACTCCTGGTGTGCAGGCCGACAACGAGCGGGCGATGCGCGAGGCGAACGCGGCGTGGGCGGTTCTCGGCGACGTAGCGGCACGACGGCGCTATGACGATGCGCGGACCGAGACGGCCGCGGCCGACACACCACGCGGTGCGGCACGCGACGCTGCGGGGAGGGATGCGCGCGAGGCCCGCTGGGCGGCGGAGGACGCGGCAAAAGCCCAGTGGCGACCGTTCCGCGAGGATCCGGACGAGGTCGATGAGCGCCTCTGCCAGGACGAACGATCGGCGCACCCGGCGGGCCGCCCGCTCACGTTTGGGTCGACCGTGCGCCTCGTGCTGGGCCTAGGTGCCGGCTTCTTCGTCGGCGGAGCGCTCAGCGGCGTCGCGACGCTGGCCGGCGCGGGCATCGTGATGTTCGTCGTCGGTGGTGCCATGTTTCTCGTCATGCCGCTGCTGGCGCTCGGCAAGAGCGTGCGCAACGACCGGCGATAGCGTTACCGATGATGCCCACTTACCTCGACCGCATCCTCGATACGCACCGCGCTCGCGCTGCAGATGACCAACGTTCGCTGGGCTCGCTCGTCGAAGCCGCGCAGGAAATGCCACCGGCGCGCGGGTTTCGGGCCGCGCTGGTCGAGGCGTCGACGCTCGATGGCATCGCGGTAATCGCCGAGGTCAAGCGCCGGTCGCCGTCGAAAGGCGCGTTGGCCGTCAACCTCGACCCGGCCGTGCTCGGCGCGGCGTATGCCGCGGGTGGCGCGGCGTGCTTGTCCGCGCTTACCGACGTCGAGTTCTTCGGTGGCTCCGCGGCCGATCTTGCGGCGGCGCGAGCCGCGAGCGGTCGGCCGGTGCTGCGCAAGGACTTCACGGTGTCCGCGAACGACGTGTGCGATGCACGACTGATGGGCGCCGATTGCGTGCTGCTCATCGCGGCAGCGCTCGACGACACCGAGCTGGAGGCGTTCCATTCGCTTGCTCGCACGGTCGGTCTCGACGCGCTGGTCGAGGTGCACGACGAAGCCGAGCTGGCACGGGCGATCGCGGTCGGTGCCGACCTCGTCGGCGTCAACCAACGCGACCTGATCACCTTCCAGGTCGACCAGCAGCGGGCAGTGCGTATGGCCCCACGCATGCCGAGCGGCGTCGTTCGGGTCGCCGAGTCGGGCATACGCGGTCCCGCCGACGCCCGGGTGCTCGCGGCCGCCGGTTATCACGCGCTGCTCGTGGGCGAGTCACTGGTCAAAGCAGCCGATCCGGCGGCGGCCGTCGCCGACCTGCGCGCCGCAGGCCGATAGCGTCGTCACCATGTTCGTCAAGATCTGTGGCATCACGAACGAGGAAGATGCGCTGCTCGCCACGGCCCTCGGTGCCGATGCCGTCGGCTTCGTGTTCGCGCCGTCGTCGCGTCAGATCCAACCGGTGCAGGCCTACGACATCGTCCGGCGTCTGCCGCCCGACGTGCTCACCGTGGGTGTGTTCCGCGACCACGCACCGCAGCGTGTCGTGGACATCATGCTCCAGGTCGGTCTCAAGGCCGCGCAGTTGCACGGCCACGAGTCCGTCGAGGACGTGCGCTTTGTCCGAGCCCGAGTTCCGCTTGTCATCAAGGCGTTCGCTGCGGGATCGTCGGCGCTCGAAGGGGTCGATCGTTATCCTGTCGACGCCGTGCTCGTCGACTCGGCCACGCCGGGCTCGGGCGAGGTCTTCGACTGGGCGCTGGCCGAGGGTGCGCCACTCGGCCGGCCGGTCATCCTGGCCGGTGGGCTGACGCCCGAAAATGTGGGCGCGGCGATCGCTCGCGTGAAACCGTGGGGCGTCGACGTTTCGAGCGGTGTCGAGAGCAGCCCCGGACGCAAGGACGCGCGCAAGGTGCGGGCCTTCATCGAGGCAGCGCGCGCCGCAGCGCCCACCGCCTACGAGAGCGACGAGCTCACCCCCTACGACTGGCAGGAGGACGACATCTGATGTCGATCATGTCCGAACCAAGTGCGAGCGGCCGTTTCGGTTCTTTCGGCGGTCGCTATGTGCCCGAGACCTTGGTCCCGGCGTGCGAGGAGCTCGAGGCGGCTTTTCGCGAGGCCTGGGCCGAACCCGCGTTCCGGGCTGAGCTCGATGGGCTGCTCCGCGACTACGCCGGTCGACCGTCCCCGGTCACCGAGGCCAAGCGCCTCTCCGAGCAGCTCGGCTGTCGGGTCCTGCTCAAGCGCGAAGACCTGAACCACACCGGTTCGCACAAGATCAACAATGTGCTCGGGCAGGCTCTGCTCGCTCGACGCATGGGCAAGACGCGGCTGCTCGCCGAGACTGGCGCCGGTCAGCACGGTGTGGCCACAGCTACCGCTGCCGCGCTCTTCGGCATGGAGTGCGTGGTGTACATGGGCGAGGTCGATATGGATCGCCAGTCGCTCAACGTGTTCCGCATGCGCCTTCTCGGCGCCGAGGTGCGCCCTGCGCTGAGTGGCAGTCGCACGTTGAAAGATGCAGTCAACGAGGCGATGCGTGACTGGGTGGGCACGGTCGAGAACTCCCACTATTGCCTCGGCTCGGCGCTCGGGCCACATCCGTATCCATGGATGGTGCGTGAGTTCCACCGGGTCATCGGCGAGGAATCGCGCGCACAGTGCGCGTTGTTGCTTGATGGTGGCACCCCTGACGTGATCGCCGCGTGCGTCGGCGGCGGCTCGAATGCGATCGGCATCTTCTCCGGCTTCGCCGACACCGATGCCGAGCTCGTCGGCGTTCAGCCCGCGGGCGGTGCCTCGATTGGCCACGGCTCTCCGGGCATCGTGCACGGCATGGTGTCCTACCTGCTCCAGGACGAATGGGGTCAGGTCGAAGAGGCGCTTTCGATCAGTGCTGGGCTCGACTACCCGGGTGTGGGTCCCGAGCACTCGCACCTTGAAGAGATCGGTCGCGCTCGCTATGAGACGGTCACAGATGCCGAGGTCGTCGACGCCTTCCTGTTGCTGTCGCGCACCGAGGGCATCATTCCGGCGCTCGAGCCGGCGCACGCGATCGCGTGGATGTCGCGCGAGCGGGCCTCGCTCGAGGGCCAAACCGTTCTTGTGTGCCTGTCGGGTCGGGGGGACAAGGACGTCGCACAGATGATGGACGTGCTCGGCGCCGACGTGTCCACCGGTCGTGGCAGATGAGCGCGACCACCGTTACTGCCACCGCCACTCCCGTGCCACCGGCCCCGCTTGCGATCGGTCCGTTCGAGGCCCGGCTGCGGGCCGCGCGCGCCGAGGGTCGCAAGTTGCTGGTGCCGTACGTCACCGGTGGTCTCGGTGCCGACTGGTGCGAGATCGTGCGTGCGGCCGCCGCCGCGGGCGCTGATGCGATCGAGATCGGCATCCCGTTCAGCGACCCGGTGATGGACGGCCCCACCATCCAGCAGGCGAGCGACCGCGCGTTGCGCAGCGGTGCCACGCCACAGTCGGTACTCGACTCGTTGCGTACCATCGATGCTGGGGTTCCGCTCGCCGTGATGACCTACGCGAACATCGTGTTCCACGCGGGCTGGGAGCGCTTCGCCTCACAGTTGCACGAAGCGAACGTCGCCGCAGCGATCCTGCCCGATCTGCCCCTCGACGAAGCCGGAGACTGGTGCAGCGCCGCCGACGCGCACAGCGTTGAGACGGTGTTGCTGGCCGCGCCGACTGCGCCCGACGAACGGCTGCCGCGCATCTGCGAGCGGTCACGCGGCTTCGTCTATGCCGTGGGCCTGCTCGGCGTCACCGGTGCGCGCGAGTCACTCGCGGCGTCGGCCCTGGTGATCGCTCGCCGCCTCAAGCTGGTGACAGACAAGCCGCTGCTCGTCGGCGTGGGCATCGGTTCGCCCGCGCAGGCCGTCGAGGTGTGTGCCAGTGCCGACGGCGTGGTGATTGGGTCGGTGGTCGTACAACGCATGCTCGAGGGCGGTGGCCCGGAAGGTGTCGCGGCGCTGGTGCGCGAGTACCGCACCGCACTCGACTCGCACGAGTGGTGATGAGCGACACCGGTGCGCCCCGCGAGGACGCTCGTCCCTTGTTGGTGTACGAGTACGTGGGCGGTGACCCGTTCTTCGTAGCGTTGGTCGAGCACTTCTACGAAGGCGTCGAGCGCGATGCCGTGATGCGGCCGATGTACCCCGTCGACCTCACCGGTTCGAAGGCCCGCCTCGCTGGCTTTCTCATCCAGTATTGGGGTGGCCCGCAGACCTACAGCGAGCAGCGTGGCCACCCGCGGCTACGCATGAGGCACAACCCGTTTGTGATCGGCGCGGCCGAAGCAGCAGCGTGGTATCACCACATGGAGGCCGCGCTCGGTGCGATGAACGCCGACGATGTGGTGCGCCCAGTGTTCCTCGAGTACTTCGCACGCGCGGCCGAGGCGATGATAAACGTCGCACCTTAGTGGGGACGCAGCCTTGATGCTGGGACCCGGGAGGATGCTTGACTTGGGCCGCGATCTCGACTGGCCTTGGGTGACACGGCGGGCCGAGGTGGCCCTTTGCCGTCCGACAGGAGATCGCCCAGATGAACAAGACTGAACTCGTCGCGGAACTCGCTCGCCGAACGGAGCTCACGCAAAAGGATGCGGGTGCTGCGCTCGATTCGCTGCTCGACATCGTGGCCGAGGGTTTGGCCAAGGGTGACAAGCTCACGATTCCCGGGTATCTCACCGTCGATCGGGTCGCCCGCAAGGCGCGCACCGCACGCAACCCGCAGACCGGTGCACCCATCGAGATTGCCGCGACCAACGCGGTCAAGCTGAGCGCGGGATCCAAGCTGAAGGCCGCGGCGAAGGGCTGAACCGTACGTCGTTGTGCCTCGGTCATCGGCCCATTCGGCCGCCGACCGAGGCGCTAGCGTCGTGGCCCATGGCAACACCCATTTCGCTTACCGTGGGCAAGAAGGCCCCGGCCATCTCCTTGCTCGACCAGACCGGCAGCACCCACACGCTCGCCTCCCACGAGGGTCACAAGGTGCTGGTGTACTTCTACCCGAAGGCCGACACGCCCGGGTGCACGCAACAGTCGTGCCTGCTGCGCGACCTTGCTGGTCAGATCGGCGACACCACGATCATCGGCATCTCGCCCGACAAGCCCGAGAAGCAGGCCAAGTTCGACCAGAAGTACTCGCTCGGGTTCCCGCTGCTGGCCGACACGGAGCACGCCGTTGCCGAGGCCTACGGCGTCTGGGCCGAGAAGAAGAACTATGGCAAGACGTACATGGGCATCGTCCGCTCGGCGTTCCTGGTCGATGAGACGGGTCGGCTCGAGCAGGTCTGGTACAAGATCAGCCCCAAGGACACCCCGGCCAAGCTGCTCGAGGCGCTCGGCGCGTGAGCGAGACCCCACGTGATCCGGCCGCGCTTCCTGCGCCGTCCGAGATCCTGCCGCACCGAGCCCCGTTCCTGTTCATCGATACGCTGCTCTCGCTCGACCCTGGGGTGTCGGCCCGCGGTACGTGGCATCTCACCGGCGACGAGTGGTTCTTCGCCGGGCACTTCCCCGGTCGGCCGACGCTGCCCGGTGTGCTCATGTGCGAGGCCATTGCCCAGATCGGCGCGGTGGCCACCCTCGCCGACCGACGCTTCGTGGGCAAGCTCGCGCTGTTCGGCGGGCTCGATGGGGCGCGCTTTCGCCGTCAGGTCGGTCCAGGTGACGCGTTGGTGCTCGAAGCCGAGATCGGTCGGATGTCTGCGCGCGCCGGCAAGGGAAAAGGGCGCGCCTTGCTGAACGGTCAGGTGGCCTGTGAGTGCGAGCTCCTTTTTGTCATCGCTGACGCCTGAGCGCTCGGAGGCGCTCCGCGGTCCGCGCGGCGGGCGTCGCGTTGACGGCTCGGTCACGCAGTAGGTCGCGTGCCTCGACGATCTCGCACCGCGCCGATGGCTTGGGACGGGCGTCAGGCCGGGCGAAGCACCACAGTGCCGTTGTGGCCACCGAAGCCGAACGAGTTCGAGATGGACACACCGGGTTCCCATGGCCGTGCCTGTCCGAGCACCAGGTCGAGCGGCGCCATGTCGGGGTCGTCGTTGACGTGGCCGTCGGTGGGCGGGATCAGCTTGTGCTTCATCGACAACACGACGGCGATCGCTTCGATCGCGCCGGCGGCGCCGAGCGCGTGGCCCGTGACGCCCTTGGTGGAGGTGACGATGGGGCGGAGATCGCCGAACACTTCGGCCATGGCCGCCGCCTCGGCGGCGTCGTTGAGTGGGGTCGACGTGCCGTGTGCGTTTACGTGACGCACCTCGGCGGCGGTGACGCCGGCGTCGGCGAGTGCTTGGCGCATGCAGCGGATGGCCCCGGCACCCCCGGTAGCCGGAGCAGTGATGTGATGCGCATCGGCGGTCGAGGACGACCCGAGCACCTCCGCGAGGATGGTGGCGCCGCGAGCGACGGCCATTTCCCATTCCTCGAGCACCAAGATGCCAGCGGCCTCGGCGATGACGAAGCCGTCGCGGTCACGGTCGAAGGGTCGGGATACGCCCGACGACGACAACGCCGTCATGTTGGCGAAGCCGGCCATCGCCGTTTGACAGAGGCTGGCCTCGCTGCCGCCGGCAACGACCACATCGCACACGCCGTGCTGGATGAGCCGGGCACCATTGCCGATGGAGTGGGTACCTGCGGCACACGCGGTGACCGTGTTCTCGCACGGCCCCTGAAAGCCCCAACGCATCGATATCGATGCAGTGGCGGCGTTGGCCATCATCATGGGTACCAGGAACGGCGACACGCGATTGAGGCCCTTGTCGTGGCCCACGATGATCTGTGCCTCGAGGGTGAGGATGCCACCGACGCCGGTGCCGACCCACACGCCGATGCGCTCCGGGTCGGCGGTGAGGTTGCCGGCCTGCCCCAGTGCTTCGGCGGCCGCAGCAATCGCGAACTGCGTGAAGCGGTCCGCGCGGCGCGTCTCTTTGGGGTTATCGAAGTAGGCCTCGGGATCGAAGTCGTCGACACGTCGTTGTGCCGTCCCCGGTTGCGGTGCGTTCAAGCCGCGCCAGAACGCATCGATACCGATGCCCACCGGCGTGACCGCCCCGATTCCGGTGACAGCGACCCGCCGTCCGGCCATCAGAGCTTCGACTTGATCAGATCGAACGCGGCGCCGACGGTGTCGATGCCTTCGAGTTCTTCCTCCTCGACGTTGACGTCGAACTCCTCTTCGAGGGCCATGACAAACTCGACCAGGTCGAGGCTGTCGGCGTCGAGGTCATTGGCGAACGAGGCGGTCAGGGTGACTTTCTCCGCCGGGACGGAGAGGACCGACACGGCACAGGCGCGGAACCGCTCGAAAATATCGTCACTCACGTGATGCTCCATTTCCCTACTTGATGACTCTGCCCGGTGGACAGACGTGGTTGCGATGCATGCGCGGCGAATCCGCCGGGCAGGTTGGGCGCCCACTTTAGGCGGGCCGACGACGCGCACGCGCCCACGGGCCTACCGAGATCGGACCAGCCCTTCATGAGCCCATGGCCATTCCGCCGTCGACCGGCACGATCGCGCCGGTGATGTATCCGGCCGCGTCGCTGGCGAGGAATCCGATGGCCGCAGCGACGTCCTCGGGCGAACCGAGGCGGCCCACCGGCACGGCGGCGAGCATGGCGGCACGTTGATCCTCGGACAGCGCGTCGAGCATGTCGGTGGCGATGGGGCCCGGGGCGACGATGTTCACGGTGATACCGCGGGTCGCGTACTCCTTGGCCAGTGAGCGAGCGAGCCCGGCAAGGCCGGCTTTGGACGCGGCGTAGTTGGCCTGGCCGGCTTGCCCGGCGAGACCAACTATGGAAGAGACGAAGATGATGCGCCCGAAGCGGGCCTTCATCATCGACTTGATCGCCCGCTTGGCCACGCGGAACCCGCCGGTGAGGTTGGCGTCGATGACCGAGGTGAAGTCGTCCTCGGACATGCGCAGCACGAGCATGTCGCGCGTGACGCCGGCGTTCGACACGAGGATCTCGACCGGGCCGAGTTGCTGCTCGATCTGGGAGAACGCCGAGTCGACAGAGGCCGAGTCGGTGACGTCGCAACGCACCGCGAGGATGCCCGCGTCGGCGATGTCACCAGACGCGTCGCCGCGGCTGGTGATCGCGACCCGATGACCAGCGGCCGCGAACGACTTGGCGACCGCGAGCCCGATGCCTCGATTGCCGCCGGTGACGAGGACGACGCGGCCGGTCATGGCTGCCAACGCAGCACGACGCTGGCCCAGGTCATGCCGGCACCGAAGCCCGAGAGCAGGAGCAGATCACCGGGCTTGATGCGCCCGTCGTTCGCGGCGGTGGCCAACCCGAGCGGGATCGTGCCGGCGCTGTTGTTGCCGGTGTAGCTGAGGACGTTGACGACGCGGTCGTGGGGGATGCCGACCTTGTCGGCTGCGCTGTGCATGATTCGGATGTTGGCCTGATGGGGGATGAACCAGTCGATGTCGGACGCGGTGACGCCGGCGACCTTCATAGCGTTCTCGGCGGAGGAGACCACCGCGCGCACGGCACGACGGAAGACCTCCTTGCCGTCCATCGTGAGGTAGCCGCCGATGTCGCACTCGAGGATCTTGGCCGCGGCGCCGTCTGCGCCGAGGTCCCAACCGAGGATGGCATCGTGCTCGGTTGCTTCGAGCACCACGGCACCGCCGCCGTCCGCGAACAGGATCGCGGTGCCGCGATCGGTCCAGTCGGTGATGCGCGACAACGTGTCGCACCCGATGACGAGGATGCGATCGAGCCCGCCACCTTGGATGAGCGCGTGGGCTGTGACGAGCGCGTACGCGAAACCCGAGCACGCCGCGTTGAGGTCAAAGGCCCCGCATCGCAGACCGAGTTTGTGTTGCACCACAGCGGAGGTGGCCGGCACGTGTTGATCGGGCGTGGTCGTGGCGAGGATGAGCAGGTCGATCGACTCGGGGGCGCAACCCGCGCGCTCCAGCGCTTCGCGCGCGGCCTCGGTGGCGAGGCCTGCGGTGGTGCCGCCGACGCGGCGTTCCTGGATGCCGGTGCGATCGCGAATCCAGGCATCGGAGGTGTCCATGGCTAAGGCGAGGTCGTCGTTGGTGACGATCTTGTCGGGGAGAGCCGAACCCCAACCGGTGATGTGTGCGCCGCGCATGCCGGTCACGCCGTCCGGAGCCAGGCGATGGGCTGGCTCGAAGTGACTCGCTCGGTGTCGACGGCGAGGTAGCCCATGAGCAGGCCGGCGAAGGGGGAGCGCACCTCGAGCGTGCCGACGCGACCTATGGCCTGTCCGGGTTCGACGGTGGTGCCGACGTCGACGCCCGCCAGGGGCGTGAAGACGCCGGCGCCCGGGCTGACGACGAGCCGTTCGGTGACGAACAGATGCTCGCCTTCGATAGCGATATGAGGCGGTTGTGGAGTACCCGGTGGCGGACTGGCGAGCGCCGCCAGCATCTTGTCGAGATCGTCGGGGCTGCCCACCGACAATGTGCGCGCCCCGTCGACTGCGCGCTTGGCCATGCCGGTGAGGGCCGAGCCCGGGCCGAGTTCGACGAAGGTGGTGTAACCGAGGCCGACGAGTGTTTGCAACGACTGGCGCCACCTCACCGGACTGGTGAGCTGAGCGTCGAGCAGGCCCTGCCAGGCGTACTGGTCGTCGTGCGGCGCCGCGTCGACGTTGGCGACGACGATGCCTTGCGGCGCACGGAACTCGACCTGGTCGATGGCCTTGCGGAGCCGATCTCGAGCCGCCGCCATGAACGGTGTGTGGAACGCTCCCGACACGGACAGCGCCATGAGCTTCTTCGCGCCGAACTCTTTGGCGATTCGACCGGCCTCGGCTACGGCGTCGGGGTCGCCGGCGATGACCACCTGGCCGGGAGCGTTGTAGTTCGCGACCCAGACGTCGCCGGCGACGTAGGCGCACGCCTCTTCGACTTTTTCGTCGTCGAGGCCGAGTATGGCGGCCATGGTGCCGGTGCGCTCCTCAGCCGCGACCTGCATGGCTTCGCCGCGTTCGGCGACCAGGCGCACGGCGTCGGCGAAATCGAGTGCCCCCGATGCGGTGAGAGCGCTGTACTCGCCGAGGCTGTGGCCGGCATGAGCCGCCGCCTCGCCGCCGACCCGATTGACCGCGTCGAGCACCACCATGCTCAGCACGAACGTGGTGAGCTGGGCATTGCGCGTCTGCTTGAGCTCGTCGGCATCGGCCTGCAGTAACAGGCGTTCGACATTGCGATCGGCGGCCGCGGAAGCCTCGGCGACGAGCTCCCACGAGGGGTGGTCCTGCCAGGGCGCGCCCATGCCCGGTTTCTGAGATCCCTGACCGGGATAGGTGAAGACGATCATCGTCGGTTCCTCGTTCGGGGCTTGACCGACCATTCGGCACTCATGGAGTGAGCAGTATGACCTACGGGGAGGCTCGGGGGTTACATTCTGACTACCTGATGGCGTGTCCCACGGGACGCCGGGCGACGCGGGCTACGATGTCGGCTCGACACCTGCCCGGGTGGCGGAATGGCAGACGCGGCGGACTCAAAATCCGTTGCCTTCACGGGCGTGCGGGTTCAAGTCCCGCCCCGGGCACGAGGTACCGAGACTGGTCAGAGCGCGGGGTGGTCCGGCCAGTCCCGGTGGATTTGGACCGGGTCGGCTTTCGGTGTGTCGCGTTGGAGCTGGCCGGCTTGGGCGGCGGCGTGGTCGACGGGCGAACGGGTTGGTCGAGGCGCAGCACGTCTTCGTGTAGCTCGATGAATGGCCATGCTGCGGTCGAGCACGCGGTCGAGCGGGAACCGGGCATCGCGCCATGTCTGGTCGTTTGGCCGCTGGGTCGATGATGAGCCTCCAAAGGTGCAGTCGTGTGATCCGGGTACGGTCGCGGCATGACTGTTGCCGATGACCTTGCGATCATTCGTCTGCTGTCGGTGTATGCGAGGGCTCTCGACACGCTCGAGCTCGACGGCATCGACGAGGTGTTCACCGTCGATGCCCGGCTCGAGATGAGTAAGGGGCGTCCCATGGACCGTGCTGCGTACAAGGCGATGTGCGCAACTAAGCTGGCAAAGCTCGACGCGACGCAACACATGGTGACCAACCCGATCATCGACGTGGCCGCATCGGGAACCACGGCGAGGTGTCGCAGCTACTACCAGGCCCAGCATGCGAGGAACGACTGCGATCCGCCGCTCGCGCTCATGGGTGGGTGGGTCGACGACGAGCTCGAGCTGCGCGACGAGGGTTGGCGCATCACGGCGCGGCGCTGGACCTCGGTGTGGTTCGATGGCAACGCCGAGGTGCTCGGGGGCGCGCTGCGCCAGGGCGCACAACGCCGCCGCGCCACCTGACTACCAGAGGTCGCGGGCGCGGGCGCGCTCGACCATGGTGTCGCGATCGCGGGGGAGCAGCACGCCGGTGCGCGACGCGGCACGCGCCGAGCGCTCGTAACGATCGATGTAGTCCTGGCGTGTGGGATATGCCGCATGCAAGGTGGCCGGCTCGAACGGGCTCATCGAACCGCCGAGCCACCCGAGGCCGGGCTGGTCGTTCGTGCCCTGATAGGTCGCGATCGGAACATCGACCTCGGGAAGACGGATCCCCCCGAGCGCGATGCCGTGAGCGTCACGGACGAGGCCGCCACCGTTGAGATCGACGTCGAGTCGGGGCTGTTCGGGGGGTGGCCCCCCGGTGCGCACCCATTCGACCAATGCGTGCAACGCGGCATCGCGCGCGGGTTGCACCGCGAGGTCGCTGACGTGCAGGCCGGGGCGCACGTCAGCGATGAACGGCGCACCGAAGTCGCGCGTGGCCTTGGCGTTCATGTCGATCCAGGTGTGGGTCGAGTAGTGCGACCCGCCGGCGACCTCCCACAACCGCAGCTGGTCATCGTCGCACTGACGAACCGGTGCCAGGGCGAGTGCCTCGCATTCGGTGTTGAACACCAGCGTGGCCGCGGAGCTGTCGGTGCGCAGGTGGTGGATGCCCGTGAGCAGGCGAGCGTTGCGTGCCACGGCACCGTCGTGATCGTCGGGCGCGAGGCGCATGGTCGGGTCGTCGCCGAGTGGCGCGGCTGTGCCGAAGTAGACGTCGAGCAGGAATCCGTCGAAGGCTTCGGTGATCGGCTGGATCGCGTTGTGGTAGGTCGCGAGGCGGGCCGCGGACTGCGACGAGCCGACCGCGACGATGTGTTGCACGTCGAGCCCGCCGAGGGGATCGGTCAGGTGCAGATCGTCGGCGGTCGGTCGTAGCGGACCAACCGCCTCGGCGGCCTGGGTGAAGATGTCGTAGCTGAGGTCGTCGGACGAGATATGCAAGGATCCGTAGCGGTCGGGGTCCCAGTTGACCAGACCTGATGGCGAGGCGTCATCGGCGCCGTGCAGGCCGACATACTGCGCGGAGACGAAGGCCCACGCATACCCGTTGAGCGCCTCGGTGCTCTCCCATTCGATCACCTCGAAGCCTGCCGTGACGTTGGCCCACACTACGAGGACGCAACCGTTGAACTGCGCCGGATCGACCGGGCGGCGCACCAGCACGCGGGTGCAGAACGGGCGGCCTTCGACGGCGCGCACGTGCCACCTGCCGTCGGCGCCGTAGGACGTGCCGCTCGTCAGCTCGTAAGGGGTCGCCTCACCCTCGAGGATGTACTCCTCTTCGATGTAGCCGAGCGCGCCGATGTCGCGCACGGCCATTGCGAAGGGCCATCCGTGGCTACCGCCGCTGATCGGGCCGGTCAGCGTCATGGCATGCGGGTCGACGGCGTGCTTGTCGACGGGGTGATGGTCACGCGGTGATGCGTTCGAAGTGCACCTTGCCGCGGCGGATCTTGCCTTGCATGAGCATGCGGGGTGGGTACAGCGTGAAGTGCGTGTCGGTCAGGTCGTAGTTGCGCGGCTGATCGGTATCGGTCCAGTTCGGGTAGGTGGTCGCCTCGAGGTGGTGGATGATCTGATCGCCGACGATCTCCCAGCGACCGGCATAAGCGCTCGAGGTGGCGAACGCGGCGGCTCGTTGCTCGGCGTTGGCGGCGAGGATGTCGCCCTCGGGGAAGTTGTCGCGGTCGCTGACCATGAGGATCGCCGACATGTAGCCCTCGGCGGTGTAAATGGCGAAACCCCGCGGGTGCTCACCGAACGGCGTCTGCACTTCGCCGTCGTCGGCGAAGTTTTCGAACGATATGAGCCGGTACGTGCCGACGAGTCTTTGGGCGATGTCCATGCTTCCCCTTCAGTCGAAGCATGCATTGTGCAACACGGGCGCGTCGGGCGCGCCGATCGTCAGAGTCGCGTGGCGCAGGGACCGCGAAGGACCTGGCCGGGTAAGGCACCGGTGTGCACGCCGTCGCGCAACAGGACCGAACCGTTGACCACGGTGGCCAGGTAGCCGTCGGCCTTTTGGATGAGCCGACGCATCCCGCCGGGCTGGTCGTACGCGGTCTCGGGGAGACGTTGGGAAACGGTGGCCGGGTCGAAGATCGTGAGGTCGGCGGCCATGCCCTCGCGGAGAAGGCCGCGATCGCGGAGGCCCCACGTGAGGGCCGGGTCGAACGTGAGCATGCGCACCGCCTGCTCCCAGGTGAAGGCCTCGCGCTCGCGGACCCAGTACGACAACAGGTGCGTCGGGATGGACGAATCGAGGAGCTGGCTCACGTGGGCGCCCGTGTCGGCGATGCCGATGACGGTGTTCGGATGACGCAGGAAGGTGAGCACCGCGTCGAGGTTGAGGTTCGCGAACGGTTGCGCGAAGTAGCGATCGAAATTGGCGGCGAGCGACTCGTCGATCATCACATCGACTGGCGTGGTGCCGCGCTGTGCGGCGAGCTCGGCCACGGTGGCCCACGGTCCGTTCGGATCGTGCAGCACACGGAGTAGCTCCCACTTGGGCGGGCGAATCTCGGCACCGATCGCACCGCGGTAGCCACCGCCCATGGCTTCTTCGACGTAGGGCGCTCGCGTGATCGGGTCGGCGAGTACCGCACGCTGGTCGTCGAGGGATCGAGCGCGCAGCTCCTTCCACAACGGGAGGCTGTCGAAGGGCAACCCGACCCGAAAGCCCATGACTGAGATGAACTCACGCGTGTGGACGCAGCCGACGAGCCGGCCGCCGATGGCGTTGGACTGCTCGATCCATCGGAGAGTCTCGCGGACCTTCTCGTCGTCATAGGCCGGCGCACCGGCGACGAACAGGATCGGGCGACCCGAGTCGACTCCGAGCTGGGTGAGCCGGTCGCGATACTCCTGGTTTTGCGCCGGATCGGCGTACGACTCCTGCGCGAGTTGGAAGATGCCGCCGCCGAGCTCGGTCATGACGCCGGCGAGGGCCTGGACCTCGCGCCAGTCGGCGAGGCGGCTGGCCACCGGGCTGTCGGTGGTGGTCGCGTGGTTCGACGAACGCGACGTGGAGAACCCGATGGCGCCCGCTTGCATGGCCGAGCGAACTTCGCGGCACATCGCGGCGAGCTCGTCATCGGTTGCGGCGCGTTCGAACGCAGCCTCGCCCATCACGTAGGGGCGCAGCGCCGAGTGACCGACGAAGCCCGCGAAGTTGATGCCCTTGGGGAGGCCGTCGACCACCGACAGGTATTCGGCGTAGGTCTCCCAGGTCCAGTCGACCCCGGCGGCGAGCACCTCGGCCGAGATGTCCTCGGCGCGCTCGAGGCTGCGCAGCGCGAGTTGTCGTTCGCTCGACCGTGTGGGCGCGATGGTGAAGCCGCAGTTGCCCATGACCACCGACGTGACCCCATGCCATGACGAGCACGTGCCCAGTGGATCCCAGCAGACCTGCGCGTCGAGATGAGTGTGGCCGTCGATGAACCCCGGGGTCACGAAGTGGCCTTCGGCATCGACCTCGTCGGCGCCGCGCTCGCGGATGCGGCCGATGGCCGCGATCTTGCCGCCCGAGACACCGATGTCGGCGCGGATGCGCGGGTTGCCCGACCCGTCGATCACGGTGCCGTTACGAACAACCAGGTCATAGCTCATGGAAACCCCTCTTCGGCGCCGCAGCGCGAAACCCGCGCGACGCGACGCCACCTTACGCCCCGGCGATCAGGAGGCGTGGAGGTCGGCGACCGCCGCGGCCACGAGCACGTCGTGACGCGGGTCGGGTGGTGGCGTGAGCAGGACGCCATCGGCGAGCGCGCCCACCCGTTCACGCACGCGGGCCGGGACCTCGCGGTAGGTCGCCGCGGGCACGAGCGTGTCGAGGATCTCGTCGGTCACCACGTTCGCGAGGTCGTCCCACCGATCGGCGCGTATGAGCGCACGAAGCCGCGGGCCGAGATCGTCCCATCCGTACAGCTCGAGCGTGCGTTGGTACGCGGGCGTCGAGTACAAGAACGCGAAGAGGCGTCGTTGGCGGTCGCGTTCGG
>CAFABA010000031.1_pt1 | contig 22657 bp, 22 predicted proteins | sample 7267731 | NCBI WGS metagenome assembly CAFABA01 (sample SAMEA6814000, study PRJEB35770) | uncultured Acidimicrobiales bacterium | biome: Freshwater; feature: Freshwater reservoir; material: water | place: Czech Republic | collected 2017-08-18 | depth 30m m | reverse complement strand
TGGACCATGGGTCGGCCCACGGTGCAGGGCATCGCCGAGCGCGGCGGCGCCCCCGGCACCCCCGGCCGCAGCGCGCTCAGCGAGCTCGACGCGGCCGGGTACACCGCGACGCGGGCCACGAACTCCGAGCTCGAGTTCGAGCGCTACCTGCACCCCGGCGACGAGATCACCTCCACCACGATGCTCGAGTCGATCTCCGACGAGAAGCGCACGGCGCTCGGCACGGGGTACTTCGTGACGTGGATGAGCACCTACGTCGATCAGCAGGGCGAGGTCGTCGGCCGCCAGCGGTTCCGCGTGCTCAAGTTCCGCGCCGAAGCCGGAGTCCCGGCATGAGCACGCACACGCAGCAGTCGCTCGAGTGGACCTCGATTCGTGTCGGCGACGAGATCCCCCCACTCGATGTGCCGCTCACCGCGAGCGTGATCGTTGCCGGAGCAATCGCCTCACGTGACTTCATGCCGGTTCACCACGACCTCGCGTACGCGAACAAGCAGGGCGCCCCCGACATCTTCATGAACATCCTCACGACGAACGGTTACGTCGCCCGATTCGTCACCGACTGGGCTGGCCCTCACGCGCAACTGAAGTCCATCTCCATTCGGCTCGGCGCACCGGCGATGCCCGGCTTCTTGTTGCGATTCACCGCTGTCGTGCAACGAACGGAACGACAGGGCGATCTCGGCCTCGTCGACATCGCGTTGCGCGGTGCCACCGATATCGGTGACCACGTCACCGGCAACGTCGTGTTGCTGCTCCCCGCGTCAGACCGGACGCGTCTCGGGAAGGCGCACCAACGGGATGAGACGATCGGTCTTGGCCTGATAGTCGACGTACCACGCACGGTCGGCGGTTAGCTGGGCCCACGTCTCGGTGTAGTCGTCGCCGTGCAGGATCTCGGGCACCGACCAGTACGCACCCGACTGCGCGCCACACCGCACCTCGGGGTTCGACTCACGGTCACGCAGGTTGAGGTACCACGACGGGTGACCCACGGCGCCGGCAAACGACGCGACCACGACACGATGCCCGTTTGCGTCGCGCCAGATCGGCAACGCCACCTTGTGCACCTTGCCGCTCTTGCGACCGACCGTCTGAACCGTGACGTGGTGCATCCCCGCCTGCACCCAGACCTCGTCGCCCTGCATCGTCTCGAGCGCCTGCACGTGCATCTTCGTGATCTTGGGGATCTCGTCGAGCGAGGGGGTCGCCCACGCCTGTTCGACCTTCTGGCTCTGCGTCATGGCACGCATTCTAGCCAACCGACTGATGCCGGGCGCCGACGGCACGCCGAGCGCGTATCCAGCATCCGGGCACGGTGTCGCGATTCTGCGCAGGACGCCAGCCCTTGGCGACATCGGTCACGGGGAGTGACGGCGCCGTGTCTTTCGTAACGAGACCGTGATAGACAAAGATCGCCGTGCGTGCGGGGCTACCCACTCACCGCGTTCAGACCGAGTCGTGGACCACCGAGGATCAGCCGAGATGCGCATGCGGGGAGTTGCCACGGGGATCGTGCTCGTCCTCACTGCTTGTGGGGCCGGCTCCGGGACGCCGGGCTCCACCGCCCGATCCATCGGCACCCAACCCGGTGGCCTCTCCTTCGCCGGTGTTGGATCCACCGATACCCGCCTATCGGTGGACTTCTTCGATGCGAGAGCCAGCTTCGCGATCGGCCGAGCCGACGCCGCTCGGGCCGTTTCCCCGGCAGGTATCACCCCGACAGGTCCGGCCATCGACCTCGATGTCACCCTCGACCTGCCGGCGGTCGGGTCACTCGAGGACGCGATTCGAGCCGACCAGGCCAAGCTCCCCCAACCCAGCTGGTGGAGCGGTTCGTGCAACGCCAACCGCAGCCGCGGGGCCTACCCACTAGGCGCGTCGTTTCGCGGGGTGGTGGCCTGTGGGCCCCAGCCCGGCAAGTCCGACGGACGGCTCGTGCACTTCTTTCCCACCGCCTGGGGTGAGTACGAGTGGCAGTGCACCGAACTGGTGTACCGATTCATGTACCTCGCCTATGGCATCGTGCCCTACAACGGCAACGGCGACCAGGTGGTCGAGAACTACCGACCGGCGTATGGCGGCTGGATGGTCAAGGTGACCAATGGCTCGGGCGAGCTCCCGGTGCCCGGCGACGTGTTGTCGTTCCTGAGCGTGCACACCGCAATCGTCACTGGCGTTCACGTCGACACGCAGGGCAACGGCTCGATCGACATCCTCGAACAGAACGCCGCCGGCAACGGATCGACCAAACTCGCGGTCAACGGCTTCCGCATCGCCCGCGTCAAGAACTGGTTGCACCACCTCGTCGGCTGAGCGACGTCAGCTGGTTCGAGGGAACCGGAACAAGGCCCGCGCGTTGCGTTCGATCATGCGGTGCGCCTCGTCATCGGGAACGTCGGCCAGGATCTTCTCGGCGTAGGCCCGCGACCGCGGCCACTTCGAGTCGGCGTGCGGATAGTCCGACTCGAAGAGGATGTGATCGACGCCGATGCGATGGCGCATCTCGATGCCGACCGTGTCGTCGAGCAGGCACCCGAAGACGTTGCTTCGATAGAGGTCAGACGGCCGAACCGTGTGATGCAGGTCGGTCCGGTCGTGGCGATGTTGTTGCCACACGTAGTCGGCTCGCTCAAGCGCCGCGGGGATCCAACCGAGACCACCTTCGCTCAACGCCAACTTCACGCCCGGGAACTCGTGGAAGACGTGGGACATCAGAAACGTCACGAGGGTGGTCCACGAGCTGGTCGGCATGAGGAACGAGGTCACCGACTGCGGCGAGTCGGGCGTGGGCTTCGGCGTGTCACCTGACGAGCCGATGTGCGTACACACCACCAGCTGCATGTCCTGGACGGCGGCCCAGAACGGGTCCCAGCTGTGATCGAAGATCGACGGAAGGCCGAGGGGCACCGTGTTCTCGGGGAAGCTCACCGCACGAGCGCCCTTCGCCGCGGTTCGCTCGAGCTCGGCGACGCACGCCGCCACATCGCCCAATGGCATCAGGACCATAGGGATCTGACGATCGGGCGCGTACGCACACCACTCGTCGAGCACGAAGTCGTTGTAGGCCTGCACACAGGCGAGCGCGAGCGCGCGATCAGCGGTTCGCACGAAACGTGTGCCGGCAAAGCGCGCAAACGTGGGGAAGCAGAGCTGGGCCTGCACACCATCGAGGTCCATGTCGGCGATGCGGTCCTTGATCGAATAGCAACCCGGACGGACCGAGGCGTAGTGCAGCGGGCCGCGGCGACGGTCCTCGGGTGCGATACCGGCGATGCCCATGCCTGCGGTCTGGGTGATCAAGAGGCCGTCGAAGCTCCAGGCTTCGCTCCCGGCGGGGAACACCTTGCCGAAGTCGTCAGCGAGCGGCTCGGTGCACTCGACGAGGTTCGGGCCGCGCTCGCGAAAACGCGCCGGTAGCCGCGACGTCCACAGGTCGGGTGGTTCGAGCAGATGGTCATCGACCGACACGTACTGCATGTGCGCTTGCAGCGGCATGGGGCCACCGTAGTCAACGGAGTTCGATGACGGCGCGTCGATAGCCGCGGATCGACCAACCGGGCTTGATCTCGAGCGGCTGATCCGGGTCCAACCGGTACGACGGCGCCATGGCGAGCAGCTCCTCGAAGGCCACGCGTGCCTCGAGACGCGCCAGGTGCGAACCGAGGCAAAAGTGCACACCATGACCGAACCCGACGTGCCCCGCATCGGTTCGACCAAGTACGAACGAATCGGGGTCGACGAAGTTTCGCTCGTCACGGTTGGCCGCACCCCAATAGAGCTCGACGACCGCTCCGGCCGGGATCACGACGCCGTGCATCTCCACCGGTACCGCGGTGGCGCGGTACAGCATGTGCACCGGCCCGTCGAAGCGCAGCATCTCCTCGACAAAGGCCGGAATGAGCGAGGGGTCGGCCACGAGCCGCGCCCTCAGCTCGAGATCACCAGCGAGGTACACGATCCCGGTGCCGATGAGGTTCGCCGTGGTGTCGTTGCCGGCCACGACGAGGTGCAGCAGGTAGCCGAGGAGCTCCTCATGGGTGAGCGGACGACCGTCGACCTCGGCGGTGAGCAGGGCGGAGATGAGGTCGTCGCGCGGCTCGCTGCGACGGGCCGCCAGTAGCGGTTCGAACATGGCATAAATTTCGTCATTGGCCACCGCAGCCTGCTCGGGCGCGCCGGCGATGGAGATCTCCGAGAGCGCATGGCAGCGCATGTGCAGGTGGCGCTCCAGCCCGATGAGATCCCCGATGGTGGTGCTGGGTATGGGTGCCGCAAAGTGCTCGACCACCTCGAGTTCACCGGCGTTGCGGGCGAACTCGACGAGGTTGCGCGCGGTTCGCCTTACGTCGGGCTCGATCGTGGCCACCCGCCGCGGGCGAAAGCGCGTGGCCAACAACGCCCGCCACACATCGTGCTCGGGCGGATCCATGCGGGTGATCCGGTCGAACACCTCGGAGCGCGTGGCGGCCGACGAGAACCGCACGTGGTCGCGGGCGGCGTCGCGGACGTCGGCGTACCGCGTGAGCACGAATGCGCCGCGCTCGCTGTCGTGGAAGACCGGGTGCTCGTCACGGAGGTACCGATAGGTCGGAAATGGGTCGCGGTGGAACTCGGGCGTGCGGAGCCTGCGAGGCTCGCTGTGGGGTTGCGAACGGTTCACAGCCACGCGGTCATCGCAATTGGAGGGTCAGCTCGTCAGGGCCACGAATCGCGGTGATGCCCGAGGTCCAGGTGAGCTCGTCGGTCGCGAGCTCGACCCGGGGAAAACGGGTGACCAGGGTTTCGATGACCACCCGCAACTCGAGCCGGGCGAGCCAGCTGCCGATGCACACGTGGGGCCCCTTGCCGAACGCGATGTGCTTCGGCGCGTCGGCTCGGGTGATGTCGAGCACATCAGCGTCGGCACCCCACTTGGCCGGGTCGCGGTTCGCGGATGCGATCCAGGCCACCACGGCCGCACCCTCGGGGACGACGTCATCGCCGAAGCGGTAGTCCTCGAGCGCGGTGCGGCGCATGTACTGCGCGGTCGGGTCGAAGCGCAGGAGCTCCTCGACGGCGTTGTCGCACAGTTTCGGGTGTTCGACGAGCAGCTCCCACTGTGACCGGTTGTGCATGAGGGCCAGCAGGCTGAGTGAGATCTGATTCACCGTGGTGTGCATGCCCGCCAGATAGAGCGTGTGCAGGTAGGGCACCACATGGTCGTGAGTCATCACCGTGCCCTCATCGGCCGCGGCGAGGACCGTGCTCACGAGGTCGTCGCCCCGGTGACTGCGCTTCCACTCGACCACCTCGTCGAGGTGCCGGTAGAGGTCCTGGGCCGCGGCGACGAAGTGCTGGATCTGCTCGGGGCCCGAGAACGCGTCGATGAGCGCCAGGCTCTTGAACGTAACGTCGCGCAACGCGGTGGGATCAGGCAGCTCCGGTACCCCGAGGAGCAGGCACATCAGGCGATACGGGAGCAGGTACCCGATCTCATCGACGACGTTCAGCAACGAACCGGGCGCCTTCGCGGTGAGCGCATCGTCGACGATCATCTGCGTGCGATCACGCAGCACCTGCATCTTCTGGTTCGACAGAGCGGGCGCGATCAGGCGGCGGGGGCCGGTATGGCCCGCGCCGTCCATGGCGAAAGGGTTGAGTGGATCTCGCGACGTGCGCTCGTTACGCCGGATATCGGCCAGCCCGAAGCCCACGTCATCGAACTGCAGCAAGAACCACTGGTTGCTCGGCTGGTGATGGTGCACCCGGCCCTGAGCGCGCATCGCGGCCAGCACGGGATATGGATCCTCGGCGAACGACTCGCTGCGCACATCGACGAAAGCGTGATCGGCCACGACCGAACGATAGTGCGCCTGTTCGAGCCCGGCGTCGTGCACCGACGACGAGGCTCATCCTGGGGAGTTCGGGCTCACCCTGCGTCGGCGAGGTCACCCGGGTCGAGGTGTGCAGCCGCGAGCTGCGCGTTGTCGGCGGCGGCGCGACCCGATGCCCAGCCGGCGGCATCGAAGCTCCGGCGGCCTTTGCGCGACGTCAGCTCGCCGAAGCGCTCGGTGATGAACTCGTCGACGGCCTCGGCGCGCGATCGCAGCACCGGGAGGAAGCCTGCACCCTGATCGGCCTCGACCTCGGCGAACACCGCGGCGTTGATCTGGCGCAGGCGCTCGTCGATGCGCGACGTGTACGACACGAGGAACGCGGAACGAAACGCTTTGGTGCGGGCGCGAGTTCCGGCATGTGCCGCCTGCGCCGCGTCGTCCATGGCGGTCTGGGCCTGCACCAGAAGTGAGGTGAACAACAGCTCGACCGAAGCGAGGTCGGAGGAGAACCCGACCACCGTGCACATGGCCAGCGACACGTGGAGCACCGCGCGGCAGCGGCCGGCCTGGGCCACGGTATGCAACAGCTGCGCCTTTGCTTCGACGTAGGGCGCCTCGATGGGGAAGCGGAGCGCAGTCGGTTGCTCGTGACGGTTCGGCGCGCCGCTCTGCACGAGCGCCGCGTCGATCGCGTGGCGGGTCATGAGCTCCTGGGCCTTGGCGGTGAACGCCAGCGCCTCGGCTTCGAAGGTGGTGGACTCGGCCTTGGCAAGCATGTTGCGGATGCGCCCGAGCAACGGATCGGACTCGCGACCGGTGGCGCCGAACAGATCGGCGAACCACGTGGTGGGCGGCGCGACATCGCCGGTGCCGGGCGGAGGTAGCAGCATGTCGAGCGGTGGGAGGTAGGTCAGGTTGCCCAGCACGTCGACGAACGCAGCCACGACCTCCGTGCGATCGAGCCGTTCGTCGCGGACCCACTGACCGGCGAGCCCGAGCCCGGCACGCACCCGAGGCAGATCGAGAGACTCGACCTGGGCGGTCCAGCGCTGGTGCATGGTGACCGAGCGACGGCCCGCATGATCGACCGCGACGGCCAACGCCACGAGGCGCGCCGCAGGCGCCGAGTGACACCCGAGCCGGCCCTGGCGAACCAGCTCGGCCGGCTGCCAGCCGCGTGTCCAGTGCGCGGCGATCTGTTCGATGATGAGCTGCTCGGCCGCAAGATCGACGGCCTCGTGGCGATACGCGCAAAGGTGCGCGATGAGGTCGAAATCGAGGCCGAACTGTTCGCCGCGCGACTCCGCTGCAGCAGCGATGAGGTGGGAGCGCACGGTCTCGGCCTCGGACGATGACGCGCCGTTGTTGGTTGTCATGGCCCCGAACCCTAGGGCGAGGGTGTGACAGCGCCCGTACCGACGAACGCCGCGCCGAGTCTGCGGGGCGGCGACGCCGGGAGGGTGCCAGACTCGGCGGGTGGCGCTTCTCGACGACAAAGTAGTGATGCTGACCGGAGGCTCGAGTGGCATGGGACGCGCCGGCGCGGTGCTCATGGCCCGCGAGCACGCGGCGCACCTGTACCTGATCGACCTCGACGAAGAAGGCGGCGCGGGCACAGTCGACCTCGTGCGAGAGGCGGGTGGCAATGCCACGTTCGTGCACGCCGACGTCTGTGACGACGACGCAATCGCGTCGATCGTCCGCCGCATCGTCGACGAGCACGGGCGGCTCGACTGCGCGTGGAACAACGCCGGCATCACCGATGTGGGGCGGCCGTTCGCGGAACTTGATCGCGCGTCGTGGGATCGCATGATCGCCGTCAATCTCACCTCGGTGTTCGTGTGCATGAAGTACGAGCTGCAGCAGATGGTGGTGCAGGGATTCGGTTCGATTGTGAACACCGCATCGGCTTCGGGCCTCGTGGCAACGCCGGGCCTCGTGCACTACACCGCGGCGAAGCATGGCGTGCTCGGCCTCACCAAGCAGGGAGCGCTCGAGTACAACAGCAAGGGCATACGCGTGAACGCGGTGTGCCCCGGCATGGTCGACACGCCACTGACCCAAGGCCTATTCGACACGAACCCACGGCTTGCCGCGTCGATCCAGCGGCTGATGCCGGGCGGCCGGCTCGGCCAGCCCGAACAGGTCGCCGAAGCCGTCGCCTGGTTGTCCAGCGATCACGCCAGCTGGGTGTCGGGCCTGTCGATGGTGATCGACGGCGGTTACGTCAACCGTTAGTCACGAACGCCGCGTATTCGTCAAGGGCGCGCAAAATGTCGTCGCGCCCCGCGGTGGGCAACCGAAGCCCAACCTCGTCGATGCCGAGCGTCTCGTAGTAGTCGAGCTTCTGTGCGGTCGGGATCACGGCCATCGGCGCAATCCAGATCGTCGCGGGATCGCGACCGGCCGCTTCTACCGCAGCGCGCAACGTGGGCAGGGCGGTGGCCAGACCACCCGCGCCGATAGGCATCCAGCCGTCGGCCCACTCGGCGATCGCCGAGAACATCTTCGGTCCGGCAGCGCCGCCGATCAGCACCTTGGGTCCACGTGGCTGCACCGGTTTCGGATACGAGCGGCTCGGCTCGAGCCGGTAGAAGGAGCCATAGAAGCTCGCGACGTCGTCGATCCAGAGCGAACGCATGCACAGCACGGCTTCGCGTACCTGCTCGCGTCGGGTCTCGAACACCACCCGATGCGTGGCCATCTCCTCACGATTCCAGCCGTACCCCACACCGAGGCTGAAGCGACCTCCCGACACCACATCGAGCGTCGCCACCTGCTTCGCCATCGCGATCGGATCGTGTTGGACCGGCAACGACACGCTCGTCCCGAGACGCAAGCGCGTGGTCGACGCGGCGATCGCGCTCAACATGACGAGTGGGTCGAACGTGCGCCAGTACATCTCGGGCAGCTCGTCCTCACCGTTCGGTGCCGGCGTGAGGCGGCTCGTCGGGATGTGCGTGTGCTCGGGTAGGTACAGCCCATCGAAGCCGCGCTGCTCGGCTTCTTTCGCCACCTCGATCGGCGACATCGACTGATCCGTAGCGTGGTAGTTGAGGCTCCTCAGCATCGCCTCGCACCGTAGCCGGGCACGATCAGCCCGTAACGATGACCAACTGGTGCGCGGCGCGCGATGCCGAGAGATAGATCTCTGAGGGCGTCATACCGCGTGCGTCGACCACCACCGCGTCGTACTCGACACCCTTGTGGCTCCAGACGTCGGACGATTCGATCACCGCGACGTGAGGCCACCTGACGCGCAGCTCGGCAGCCGCGGTCTCGATGTCGGTGGCCACCTCGACCTCGATGCCCGTAGGTCGAACGCCGAGCAACTCGACGGCGTCCAGACCGTGACGCGATGCGTGCCCATTGAGCCAATCGGCGATCTCGGCCGACATGCGATACGCGGTGGCCATCTGCTCGAGCGGCGCGTCGAGTTGCGCGGCGACAGCGCGAAGTCCCAAGCCCCCGGGCGCGGACCGCTGCGCGTCGTCGCCGACGAGCGTGAGGCCGTCCGAGCGCCGTTGCACAGCACGCAACTGAAACAGCGTCAGATCCTGTGCCTCGTCCACGATCACGTGCGAGTACCGCACGGCAACACCCTCGAAGCGGGCCTTGACTTCGTCGCGCAGGGCGCCGTCGTCGTCAACCGCCCGCCATGCCTCGATCAGGTCGTCGTCGACACCGAGCGCCTCGAGCGTGGCCCGGCTGCGCACCTTCCGCCACGCGGTGGCCGCGCTGACCGCAGGGAACACGTCCTTGACCTCGCGCTCGACCTCGGCGCGCGGTACTTCGAGCAACGCAACGACGCGCCCGATGAACACCTTGCGTCGCTCGCGCCACGGTATGTCGCGGCTGGCGAGTTGCTCGATGAGCGCAGCGACATCGGTCTCCGCCATGCGCCGGCCGCGAACGCGCACCTCCCGCGGGTGCAGCAGGCTCGCTTCGAGCCGATCGAGGATGTCGACCCAGCGAGGGTCACCGCCCGGCGCGGTGGCCGGCGCGCCGAAGTGCCGCTCGAAGGTCGTCTGCACGATCCGCGCCTCGCCGAGGGTGGGAAGCACCGTGGCGACGAACTTCAAGAAGCGTTCGCTCGGACCGAGCACGAGGATGCGATCGCTCGTGACGCGGCGATCGTTGTAGACCAACCACGCAGCACGATGCAGCCCGACCACGGTCTTTCCGGTACCCGGGCCACCACGGAGTACAAGCCGCGCGGTGGGGTCGAGCCGCACCAACCGGTCCTGCTCGGTCTGCAACGTGGCCACTGCCGCACGCATCTCCGGGCCGCGCGACCGCGCGAGCTCGGCCATGAGCGGCGAGGTCCCCGCGACCTCGCCGGTGGTGAACTCCTCGATCATCAGATCGTCGATGCAACCGACGTAGCTGACGCGCCGCGCGAGACCCATCGGGTTGTTCAAGGTGGCGCGATAGAAGCCTTCGGCAAAGCGAGCGCGCCAGTCGACAACCAGTTGTTCGCCGCCACGATCGATACCGAACAAGCCGATCCGCCACGGGTGATCATCGTCAATGCGACCGAACACCGTGAGCTCGTTCTGCAGCTTGTCGATCGTCGCGGCGACCATCGCGCCGATGTACCCCTCGGCGTACTCGTCGGCGCCTGCGGCCTTGAGGCCGGTCAGACGGTTGAGCGTGGCGCGAGCCGCTTCGCGCGCGTCGGCGAGCGCGGCGAGCTCACCCGCAAGATCGATTCGTGAGCCCATGTCGCGACACCCTCAGCTTGGTCGGAAGGTGGAACGATACGGTCGACCCGTCCGCACGAGCGCCCCTCGGCCGACCGGCGGCAACCTGGCTAAGGTTCCGGCGGGGTTCTGACCATTGGGGGGTCGCACCGCCGCGCCGTGGCGACTTTCGGCACGCGTGCACCTTGTGCTCTCCACCAACCGGGGGGTAACGATGAACGGGCATCACAACACACGATCGCCATCGCCGGGCGCACAGCGCCGGTCGCGCGCAAAGCGAGGGCGCGTCCTGCGCGGCGTCGCGCTGGTCGTCGGCTTGGCGCTCATCGCCGCAGCTTGCGGCGGCGACGATGACGCTGCGACCGGGGCCACGGGGAGCGGTACCGGCACTGGTGCCGGAACGACCACCACGTTGGCCCCGCAGGTCGGTGGCACGCTCACGTTCGCGTCGTACAGCGAGATCTTCGGCCTGGATCCGCTCGTCGCCCTCGGCTCCGGCAGTTCGGGTGGCACCGAGATGACCAGCGTGTTCGACACGATCGTCCGATACGACCCCGATTCGCGCAAATACGTGCCTCAGACGGCCGAGTCGGTCACGGCCAGCGCCGACTCCACCGAATGGACGATCAAGCTCCGGCCGAACATCAAGTTCACCGACGGCACCGATTACGACGCCGAGGCCCTGGTCTTCAACCTCAACCGTCACCGGGTGGGGAACGGGATCGATGTGAAGGAGTGCGCGACCTACATCGCGTGCCCCCGGAACAGCCGCGCCACCGGCGCCCAGGCGCTGCTCATCAAGACCCTCACGGTCGTCGACAAGGTGACGCTCAAGGTCACGCTCACCGAGCCGTGGACCTCGTTCGAGTACATGCTCGCCACCGAGATGGGGCTCATCGCATCGCCCACCGCGCTCAAGAAGTGCGACGGCACGAAGAACCCGAACCTGTGCGACTTCAACACGAAGCCGGTGGGTGCCGGCCCGTTCATGATCGACTCGTTCAAGTCGGGTGAGGGCATCAACGTGGTGCGCAACCCGAACTACTACGGCGGCCAGGTGTACCTCGACGGCATCAAGTTCGTGACCTACGGCGATGTCGGCGGCATCAAGACCTACGACGCGTTCAAGACCGGCACCGTGACCGGCGCCTACCTGCGGGTCTCCGACGTGGTCGCGCAGGCCAAGACCGACGGCGCCAAGGGGCTGTCCGGCATCGATCAGAGCGGCGAGATCCTGCTCATGAACATGGGCGCCAGCATCACCTGCGCGGCGGGCAAGCCCGAACCGTTGTGCGTCGGCAAACCCGACGGTCCCACGCCGACCAACCCGGCCACGAAGAGCTTGAAGGTACGCCAGGCGGTCGCGGCTGCGTTCGACCCGAAGTCCTTCAACGACCGGGTCTATGCCGGAAAGGGGCTCGCGGGCACCGAGGTATTCCAGAAGAGCTTCCCGTGGAGCCCGAACGTGGCCGGACCCACATACGACGTGACCAAGGCGAAGCAACTGGTCGCCGAGGCGAAGGCCGAAGGATGGGATGGCACGATCAGGGTGATCTTCCCCAACTCGCCCAGCGGCCAGTCGGGTGGCACCGCGGTCGAGACAATGCTCAAGGCCGCGGGCATGAACGTGGTACTCGACACGACGAAGGACTCCACCGCCCAGCAGGCGGTGGTCACCACGTCGAAGGACTACGAGGTCGCCACCTGGGGCATGTCGGCCGGTCCGGACGACAGTGCGATCTTCGCGATGATCCAGAACCTGCAGAGCACCGCGCCGAGCAACCGGTCGGGGTTCAAGAGCACACGAGCGGACGACGCATTGAAGAAACTCCTGTCGGCCCCCGACGACGCGGCGAAGACCGCTCTGTACAAGATCATCTCCGAGGAGGTCAACGCGCTGGTGCCATTCGTGCCCCGCGTGGCGATCGAGACCTACCGCGTGTTCGACCCGAAGGTGCGAGGCATCACGAGCAACGCGAAGCAGATGACGAACTTCAGCAAGGCGTGGATCGCGAAGTAGCCCACTCGCAGTGAACCCTGAGCGTGTTGCCGGCGCCTCATACGGCCGGCGACACGCTCAGGACACGGTCACGCTCCCGCGGTCACGACGGGGGCGCCGCCTTCATGATGTGCTCGATCCACCAGCGCGGCGCGTTGTCGGTGATGTTCGGGATGTTCGAATAGTCGTGCCACCGGCAGATGCGGCCGTCGCGCAGTTGGGTGACGGACACGAACGAATGGTCGATGACCTCGCCCGTGTGGAACGTCCAACGCTCGGTGTGCTCGGTCATCACGAGGTCGCCCTCGGCGATCATGTTGGTGCCGTCGAGGTGCGAGTAGCCCGAAAGCGACTCGAGCCCGATGCGTAGCCGCGCGACCACGCCCTCGGGCCCGGTACCGCCCGGGCCCACGGTGCCGACATCGGTGTAGTGGGCGTCGTCGGTGAGCAGGGCCTTCATGCCACCCCAGTCGCGCGCGGCCAGCGCGTCCCAGAACTGCTGTACGACCTGTTTGTTCACGCTCGTCTGTGCACTCATGGGTAAAGGATCGCACGAAGGCGGCTACTCGGCGCCGCCGGTCTGTGCCTTGGCGGTCATCATGTTGGCCTCGAGCAAGTACGCCGGCGCCGACATCGCGATCTGCGAATCGGCACGAGCCCGGATCTTGGCCTGCTGCTCTTCACTCGGGGCGGTGATCCAGAACACGTCGTCGCGAATGCCCTCGAAGCAGATAGCGGCCACCTCCGACAGCGGCGCGAACACCACCGGAAGCCCGGCACTCTCCATGCGCGACTTGAACAGACCGAGGCTGTCGCGTCCTTCCTTGGGCGGTGCGCCAGGACGGTCGTACCGATCGGGCCGGTTGGCCCCGGGCCGCCAGATGCCGGTGTCGAGCACGCCCTTCGTGCGCGTGGACGGGTACAGCAACGACGCGCCCACCTTGGCGCCGGCTTCGCGCAGCTGACCCCAGAGGCATTCGGTGATGGTAGTAACTGCAGCCTTGGTGGTGGCATAGACCGCGCTGTTGATGAGCGGGGTGAAACCACCGTTCCCGGACGTGGTGTTGACCACATGGCCTTCGACGTCCTGGGCGAGCATGGTGGGCACGAACGCGTTGATGCCGTTGACCACGCCCATCACGTTGACGTCAAACGACCATCGCCAGTCGTTGACATGGTGCTCCCAGATCGCCCCTTCGGAGCCCGAGCCGATGCCGGCGTTGTTGCACAGCACGTGCACCGCGCCGTACGCCGCGAGCGCTGCGTCGCGCAATGCCTCGACCGACTCGAGCGACGTCACGTCGGTGACCACGCCGGTGACCTCGCGCCCTTCGGCCCGCAGTTCCCTGGTGGTCTTTTCAACCAGATCGGGGACGACGTCGGCGATCACCACCGACATGCCTTCGGACGTGAACCGCTCCGCGAGCGCGCGACCGATGCCCTGGCCCCCGCCGGTGATGACCGCGACCTTGCCCGCAAAGTCCTTCATCGTGCTCCCCTTGTCGTACGCGCCCGTCACGCGAACTTCCCTGTGACAACGTAACAGTGCCATGCGTTGACACGTCGCGCCCGCCCTGTAACAGTGTGACGGAGTCGTTCAGGGGGAAAGCCATGACACACGACAACGATCCGTACCTGATCATCGCCGCGGACTCGCACGCCGGGCTGCCCACGGCTGACTACCGCGAGTACCTCGAGCAGAAGTACTACCCACAGTTCGAGGACTTTCTGGCCGAACGCGCCGCAGTGCTCGAAGCAGTCACGCAGCTCGGCGTGCGCGACTCGAAGTTCGCGCAGAAGTGGTTCGAGGATCACGAGGAAGAGTTGGCCGGCGGCTGGGACGGCATCAAGCGCGATCAGGCGCTCGACGCGGACGGTGTCTCGGCCGAGGTCATCTACCCCGATGCCGACGCGGTCGAGAGCCGCACGTGCGTACCGTTCGGCGCGGGGCTCGGGTTGTCGGGCGACCTCGACCCCGAGCTCGGGATGGCCGGCGCCAAGGCACACAACCGGTGGCTCGCCGACCTGTGCACGACCAACCCCGAACGACGCTGTGGAGTCGCCCTCGTACCCATCACCGGCGAGCTCGACGCGGTGCTCGCCGAAATCGACTGGGCCAAGGAACATGGGCTTGGCGCGATCATGATCCCGGCTCGGTGGTGCAACCAGACGCCGTACCACGACGCCCGCTACGACCCAGTGTGGGCGCGCTGTGAAGAGTACGAGATGCCCATCGTCACGCACTCCGGTTCGGCCGAGCGCGATCAGTACGGCGACAACCTCGGCATCTACATCACCGAGGTCACCTGGTTTCCGGCGCGGCCGATGTGGTTCATGTTGTGGTCGGGTGTGTTCGAACGATTCCCGAACCTCAAGTTTTGCGCCACCGAAGGCGGCTGCTGGTGGCTGCCCGGCTTGCTGTGGTCGTGGGATCGCGTGTGGGCCAGCCAGATGGGCTCGAACAAGATGAACCGCGGCGTGTTCAAAGGCAAGGTCGACATGCTCCCGAGCGAGTACGTCGACCGGAACGTCTTCACGGGCTTGGCCAACATCAAGCGACGCGAACTCGGCATGCGCTACGAGATCGGCATCGACAACATGTTGTGGGGTACCGACTTCCCGCACCCCGAGGGCACGTGGCCGGCAACGTTCGAGGCGCTCAAGTCGACCTTCTTCGACATCCCCATCCACGAGTCGCGCCGCATGCTCGGCTTGTCGGCCGCCGAGGCCTTCGGGTTCGACATCGAGAAGCTGCGCCCGCTCGCCGAAAAGATCGGCCCGACGCCGAGTGACCTCGGTCAGCTCACCGACACCCAGACCGAGCAGGACCTCATCGATCGATGGGCTCCGGTCAAGCAGGTCGGCCGTCATTGGTTGACCGGTCACGACTTCCCGCTGTACCCGGTCTGAACGTCTCCGGTATCTCCGCACCACCACCCACCCAAACCAAGCAGGAGCAAGAAGATGGCCACGACAGTGGGTCAGTACTGCATCTACGTGAACGACATCGAACTGTCGGCGCGCTTCTATTCCGAGATCATCGGCCTCGAGGTCCAGGGCCACACCGAGATCGACGACGTGCACGAGATCGTGCTCGCTGCGGCCAGCGGCGGCGGACGACTGCAGCTCGCCGAGCGGTACAACGGCCGCCAGCCGATCGACCACGGGTTCGCGCTCTGGAAGATCTACATGAACGTCGACGATTGCGTCGTCGTTCATGACCGTGCCGTCGCCGCCGGCTACACGTCCACAATGGCGCCCCAGAAGCTCGAGCGGTGGCCCGTGACGGTCGCCTTCATCCTCGATCCCGACGGCTACAGCGTCGAGCTCGTCCAGATGCACAAGGACAACCGCACCGGCGCCGCCTGAGGCACTCACGCCGGCATGCCGGGCTCGGCCAAACCGACGAGGACATCCGCACGTTCACCAACCCATCGTGCCGACGCCGCCCTTGAACGGACCAGCGATCTCCGAGAAAGTGCTCGTCGGCGCGGGGTTCGACCGCTGCCGGAAGCTCATACGCCCGCCGTTCGCGCGACCCAGTCCCACATCTCCCGACGGCGTTCGGGTGTATCGGTCTTCTTCGTCGACGGAAACTTGTGGATCGAGCGCGATCGCCGGTCGAGCCAGAAACGCCCGTTGGACTCCAGCGGCTGGCGGTCGGCGGTCAACCAGACGAGCGTGTCGGCACCTTGCTCCGGGGTGCGGAGCAGTGGCCCCATCACCTTCGAGAACGTGGGCAACGACGCGTCGATTCCGGGGGTATTGGCCCATCCGGGATGCATCGCGTGGAAATGAACGCCCCTCGCGCCGAAGCGCTCGGCCCACATCTCGTTCAGCGTGACCTGCGCTCGCTTCGCGCGGGCGTACTGCTCGGTGCCCTTGTAGGTCTGGGCCGACATCTGGAGCTGCGACACCGTGAGACCCGCGGTGTACATACCGCCCGACGACATGGTGATCACACGCGACGGCGCGGACCCGACCAGTCGTTCGAGCAGCAGTGTCGTCAGCAGGAACGGGCCGATGACCTGGCTCGCCACCGTGGCCTCGGTGCCGTCGGGAGCCACCCGACGCTCGGCCGTGAGCGCGCCGGCGTTGTGGATCAAGACGTCGAGCCGCTGATGGTCGGCCAGCACCCGCGCCGCGAGCTCCCGCACGTGCACAAGGTCACCCATGTCGGCCGCCACCTGCGTTATCGACTGGCCGCCCGACGAGGTGCCGCCGGTCGCGGCGACGAGGTCGTCGACGATGCGCTGGTTTTTCTTCGCGTCACGGCCGACGAGCACGAGCGTGGCGCCACACGCGGCGAGCTGACGTGCTGCCGCCAGACCAATACCCGATGTCGCGCCCGTGAGCAGGACAACCCGACCGGAGAGGTCATAGTCGTCGAGCGACGTCCAGTGAGCGAGACGCTTCCGCGCCTCGTATCCGATCTTGGTGAAGCTCGTGACGATGGGCGCTTCGATGATCGCGTCGGCGAGCCCTTGGAGCGATGTGTTCATGCGGTGCAAGTTCCCTCCCCTCGCCACGGGCAAACGCCACCGACAAGGTCGTGAAAGCTTGTACGTCGAAACCCGGCGCAAGGATGCGCGTGAACCACGACGAACTCCCTCTAGCCGGACGCCCCAGGGCGGTGGATCGCGACCGGCACGTTGCTCATGCGAGGCATTCCGGTGAAACGGTCGTAGTCACGATCGACCACCGTGAGCAACGAGGTGTTGCTGCCCACCTTTCGTACGTCGGTCTCGCCACCGGGCACGTCGCCGAACGAATGCGTCATCGACACAAGGCCCAACCGTAGTTGCGGATCGGCAGCGACGATCGCCCGAAGCGAGCCGGCGTCGGAGACGACATCGACCAGATCCCCGGCCGCGAGGCCGAGTGCTGCGAGGTCGTCGGGGTGCAGGTATGCGGGGTTGTTGGTGTGGCGCGCCATGTTCGGGAGATCACGTCCGGACGAGTTGAGCGCACCCACGATGCGTCGACACACAAGGCGTAGCGGATACTTCGCGTCCGCCGGCCATGCGGACTGCCGGGCGTCGGCGAGCTCGTTCATCATGTCGCGGTTGCCGACGTCGAGCCGGTCGGTGCACCCGTCGTCGGGCGGCTGCACGAGAACTGGTTGGCTCTCGTACACGGCGCCACCGGAAACACCCGAACGGGCGCGAACCTCGTCGAGCGGAACCCGGGAGTTGCGGTACAGATGGTCGAGCAGCTCGTCGAGCGACGGCGCGCTCGACCCGTCGAGAACGATCGCGTGGTCGACGCCATCGGGTGACGGGAACATCGGCGGCACCCGAAGGGCCAGCCCCATATGCCGACCGAGCTCGTGGAACACCTGCCAGTCCTCGATCAGGTCGGAGCCGGCGGGTGGTTCGACGATCGCAGGCGTGTAGTTGGCGTACGGCTGTGGGTATCCGAACCCGATCGCGTAGTAGTACAACGCCTCGCTCACGATGGTGCTGCCCGGGATCTCGAGGGTGAGCTTCGGCGCGATCACGTAGTCGGCGGCCTTGGCCGTGGCCGACATCTTGATGTCGATGGTCACGAGGAGGTCGAGGGCCTGCATCGCGCGCCACGACTTCTCGTGATCGGGCCACGCCGCGGCGGGGTTCCCGCCGACGCAGAACAGCACCTTCACCTGCCCGGGGCCCTCGAGGAGGATCTCGTCGGCGAGCGCCGCCGTCGACAGACCGCACGCGGCGTTCGCCAGGCCGCGCACGCGGAGCTCTTCGCCGTAACCAAACGCCGGCCACGGTGGCGTGGCCTGTGCCTTGGCCGTGAGCGGCGATACCAGCACGCCGGGGTTCCACAGCGCCTCGCCGGCGCGGAGATAGCGGCCACAGATGGTGTTGAGCGCGAGCACGAGGTACTCGACCGCGGTGCTGTGCCGGCCGGTCATGCTGGGCCCCGTGCCCGAGGTGACCACGCCTCGCTGCGCAGACGCGAACGCCTGGGCGATCGACACCAACTCGGCCGGTGCGACATCGGCCCGGATCGCGACGGTGTCGGGGGTGAACGGGGCAACCGCGCGTCGCAACTCGTCGAACCCTGCGACGTGAGCTGCGACGAACTCGGTGTCGTAGAGCCCTTCCGAGATGATCACGTTGAGGAGGCACGCGAGTATCGCGACGTCCTCGCCCGGTCGCGGTTGAAGGTGCAGATCGGCAGCAGCAGCGGTCTCGGTTCGCCGCGGGTCGATCACTAGCAGTCGCATGCCCGACCGCCGAGCGTCGCGCACACTCCGAATCGGGTCGGTGCTGGGTAGGCCACCGGCGAGCGTGACGAACGGATTGGTTCCCACGAGAAGCGCCACATCCGCACCGTCGAAACCATGTGCCGGCGCACCCCACCGGCCGTGCATCGCGAGTGCGACCGACTTGCCCGGCTGGTCGATCGTGTTGCTGTCGAATCGCATCGGTGAACCGATCGCGTCCATCCACGCCGCGAGCAGGGCGCCGGTGGCCGGATTGCGGCTCGCGCACGTGCCTTTGTAGTACGCCACCGAACGCGGCCCGTGCTCGGCGATGATCGCCTGCACGCGCTCGGCGATCTCGCGCAGCGCCTGTCCGCTCTCGACCGGTTCGAAGTCGCCGTCGGCGCGCCGACGCTGGGAGTGGAGCAGCCGGTCCGGATGCGCGTGCTGGGCCGGGAGCTGCCGGCCCTTCTCACAGGTGAAGCCCCGATAGAGGGGATCGTCCTTGTCACCGCGAACTCGCATGGCCCGCCCATCCTCGACGTCGACCAGGATCGGGCAACCGGCGTGGCAGAAGCGGCAGATCGAACGGTGCGTAGTGCTCGATACTCGAATCGCGTTCACGACCGGTTCGCGGTCTGGTTCACGGGGATGGTGACGCCGGTGATCGCCGCGGCCTGGTCGCTCGCGAGCCACACCACGACGTCGGCCACCTCACCAGGTTCCGTGAGCCGACCGAGGATGTTGCCCGCAAACTCCTCGGCAGTAGACCCGATACTTGCCAGGTAGCGATCGAGCACGGCAGTACGAACCGCGCCTGGTGCGACCGCCACGCAACGCACGCCATGGCGCGCGTTCTCAAGGGCCGTCACCTCGGTGAAGCGGATCACGGCCGCCTTGCACGCGCTGTACGCGCTCATGCCGGAGCGCCCCGCGAGTCCACTGATCGATGCGGTGTTCACGATGCATCCGCCGCCGCTTGCGATGATGTGCGGCAGCGCGGCACGCGTGCCGAACACCACGGCATCGAGCACGACGCGTTGCTGCGCGTACCAGTCGTGGTCGGTGAGGTCAGCTACGAGCGAGTTGCGCGCGAAGCCAGCGTTGTTGTGCAGCACGTCGATGCGACCGAACGCGTCGACGGCCGCTCCCACCAGTTGCCCAGGCACGGCCGGATCACCTATATCGCCCGCCCAGGTGACCACGTCGGCTCCGAGGGTCTTGATGTCGTCGGCCACGGCGCGCAACGCAACCTCGTCGACGTCGTTCAGCACGAGCGCCGCACCTTGCGCAGCGAACCGAAGCGCGGTCTCACGACCAATGCCCGCGCCAGCCGCGGTGATGACGACGACACGACGTTCACCGCCTGGTGCATCGGTGTCGGCGTCAACAAGGGACAAGGACATGGCTGCTCGCGGTTCGAGGAAGGGCCGTTCAGGCGGAGCGGTTGCGGTCGACCGGATGGTACCGGTGTCGCCAGGGCGGCGTGGCCAGAGTCGACTAGGTGCGGCGATTCGCCCACGCAACACTGATCCGCGGTGTTACCGATCAGCTCGCGCTCTCCAACATCGAGCGTCGCTGGGTCGAAGCGGAAGTCGCCGAACGGTTCGGGGTCGCGACGTGCGTCTCAGTAGTGAACGGCGCCGAGCAGGCCGCCCGCGGCCGCGATCGCGTCGCCCGTGATCGCTACCGAACGCGGCGATGCGAGGAAGGCGACCACGTCGGCCACCTCTTCGGCGGTGATGAGACGGCCCAGCGGGCTGCGGGACGCGAATTCGGCTTCTATCGCCGCGATCGAGCGACCCGAGATCGCGACCCGCGCCGCGATGGCGGCGTCGGTGGCCTCAGTTCGGGTCGCGCCCGGGTGCACACAGGTCACGTTGATCCCCGCCGGGCCGAGCTCGTCGGCCAGCACCTTGGTGAGCGCGGCAACCGACACGTTGCGGACCGAGCCGGCGATGCTGCCACCGGTGCGCGCCGCGAGCCCGGAGATGTTGATGATGCGGCCCCAGCCCTGCTCCACCATGAACGGCGCCGCCTCGCGCGCACAGCGCAGATAACCCATCACCTTCACGTTGACCTCCTCGAAGAGGATGTCGGTGGTGATGGCCGCCAGTTTCGCCTGCGCTCCCCCGGGTCTCGCCGCGTTGTTCACGAGTATGTCGACGCCGCCCAACGCGTGGTGCGCCGCGGCCACCATGGAGCGCACCGACTCGTCGTCGCCCGTGTCGACGACCAGCGGCACGATGCGCGCACCTTTCGCGCTGAGCTCTGCGGTGGTCGCCGCGAGCCGGGCCTCGTCGCGCGCCGCAATGGCCACCACACAACCTTCGGCTGCGAGGGCTGCGGCGATCGCCTTGCCGATGCCGCGGCTGCCCCCGGTCACGAGCGCCCGTTTCCCCTGGAGTCCGAGATCCATGCCGATTGTTTAGCGCGATCGAGCGATGGTCCGTCGGGACGATCGCTCACCCACGGGGCCGGGCGAAGTGCCGAATCGGCCGGGGCCACCGTCGCCACAACCGCGTCGTCGAGAAGCTCCGACGCTGGCGACGCCAACTCGAACGCAACGGACTGCCGTGCGGGCTCGACGACCGGATGTGCTGCATCGCTACCGGCCGGTTCCTCAACCCCGAATCGATCAGCCAGTTTTTCAAACGCATCGAGCGCCTGTGTTGCGACGAGGTGGTGATGACCGATCCAGGTGACGAGCCCGCAACGACGTGGAGCTGCTCGTCACATGGCGGCCAGCTTGGCGAGGATGTGGTCCATCACGTCCCCGTGCTCGCGCTGAGGGCTGAACAGCACCAACTCCGCGTCGTGTTCGACCCGGACGCTGTGCCCGGACGGCCAGAAGAACACGTCGCCGGTGCTGCACGTCTCCTCGGTGCCGTCGTGGTAGGTCACCACGACCTTGCCGACGATGACGTACCCCCAGTGAGGGGAGTGGCACACGTCGCCATCGAGGCCCTCCAGCAGCGGCGCGAGGTCCGTACCGGCGCCGAGCGTGAAGTATTCAGCGCCGAGCGTCCCGGCGGCCGAGCCGAAGTCCGGTTGTTGGCGGGCGACGGCGCCGGGGACGTCGATCTTGATGGGGATGTCGTTCTTGGTGAGATGCATGACGTTGTCCTTTGTTGGTGGTGTGGTTCTTCGTTGGAACGGGGACCAGCGCTGCCGGTCAGACCGTGCGTCCGCTGAACGCGACGAGGCGTTCGAGGCGGCTTGCTCCTGCCGACGGGTTGGTCTCGGCCTTGAACGTGTCCCCGTCGCGCATCTCGGCGCTGAGCGCGGCGCGGGCGAACTCGTCCACTGCGGCGACGACGTCAGCGGGCACGTCGTAGGCCTGCCCGGTGGCGGTGGCGAGGTCCCAACCGTGGACGAGTCCATCGAAGGCGACGAGCCGAGCGAACGTCTCACCAGGCATGGTGCCCATGGGCGCCGTGATCGTTCGCTCGAGCGCGCCAGGCGACCGGACGGCGTCCAACAGGTTCTCGAGGGTCAAGCGGAACGCAGCTGCAGGCACCTGCCCGTCACGGCTCGGGGGTGTGACGGCCAGGGCTTCTTCGCCGCGGAACCAGTACGAGAACGCCCCGCCCAGGGTGATCATGTGGTCGAGGATGTCGTTGACGGTGAAGCGCTCGCAGGGGGTGGCGCCTGTCAACTGGTGAGGCTCAATGCGGTCGGCCAACCCAATCAGTGCGGGGCCGATGTGCGAGAGCTGCTCGATGGGGTCCATGCGGGTGCCTTTCGGTAGAGGTGCGGTTCGGTTCCCGCAGGTTCGGTACACCTCCATGGCGTGACATCGCTTGTTACGTTGTGACAATGCCCGAACTCGAGGAAGCACGGAAGGCGTACGAACAGGCGGACTGGACGCGTGCGATGGCGTTGCTTGACGCGGCGGGAGCAGCGGCCACGGGTGCGCCAGGGCTCGAGCTGCGGGCGA
>CAFABA010000029.1_pt1 | contig 24822 bp, 24 predicted proteins | sample 7267731 | NCBI WGS metagenome assembly CAFABA01 (sample SAMEA6814000, study PRJEB35770) | uncultured Acidimicrobiales bacterium | biome: Freshwater; feature: Freshwater reservoir; material: water | place: Czech Republic | collected 2017-08-18 | depth 30m m | reverse complement strand
CTTCGGTGTTACGCAACAGCCATTCGATTTTGGTCGCGGAGAAGTAAGGATCGAGTACGAGGCCGGTTCGCGATCGGATCAGCGGCTCGAGCCCGTCTGCGATGAGATCGTCACAGCGTGCCGAAGTGCGACGGTCCTGCCACACGATGGCTCGAGCGAGGGGCCGCCCGGTGGTCCGACTCCAGGCCACGATCGTTTCGCGCTGGTTCGCGATGCCGATGGCCGCGACGCTTGGACCATCGAGGTCGGCCAGCAGATCGTGCAGCACGGCTTGGGTCGTCGACCAGATCTCGTCTGCGTCGTGCTCGACCCACCCGGGCCGCGGAAAGTACTGGCTGATCTCTCGCGTCCGTAGGCCGCAGGGCACGCCGTGCTCATCGACGGCGAACGCTCGGACGCCGGTCGTGCCAGCATCGATCGATATCACGACGGCCACAGGCGAAACCTAGTGGCTCTCGATCGCGCGAGGAGCAGCGCGCAGTGCTCGAACGACGGTTGCCGTGCCGTTAGGTTGGGGCCGACGCGAAGCGACGTAGGAGGTGCCGGTGCGCATTGGAGTCCTCACGGGAGGAGGCGATTGCCCAGGGCTGAACGCCGTTTTGCGGGCCATTGCCCGCCGCGGCGAACGTCACTACGGCGACCAGGTCATCGGCTTCCTCGATGGGTGGCACGGGCTGATCGAGGATCGGTCGGTGATGCTCGACGTCGAGCGGTGTCGGGGTATCTTGCCGCGTGGCGGCACCATCATCGGTACGTCACGGGTGCAACCGTTCGCCACGGTCGACGGCGTCGATCGTGTGCGCGCCACCATGGATCGCCACCGCATCGACGCATTGATCTGCATCGGTGGCGAAGGCACGCTCAGTGCGACCTCCCGCATGTTCGACCTCGGCTTCCCTGTGGTCGGCGTACCGAAAACGATCGACAACGACATCGGTTCCACCGAGACCACGTTCGGGTTCGACACCGCAGTGCAGATCGCCACCGACGCAATCGATCGTCTACACACCACGGCCGAGTCGCATCACCGCGTCATGGTGGTTGAGGTCATGGGGCGCCATGCCGGCCATATCGCGACCTGGGCGGGCCTCGCAGGAGGCGCCACCGTCACGATCGTCCCCGAGGAGCCGTTCGACATCGACGAGGTGTGCGCGCGTATCCTGCGCCGCCACCGCGGCGGCCGCTTCGCGTCGATCGTGGTCGTGGCCGAAGGGGCACTACCGCTCGAGGGCACCATCGGCGTGCCCGACCGAGGGGTCGACGAGTTCGGCCACGTCCGGCTCGGTGGCATTGGCAACATCCTCGTGCAGGAGATCGAAGCCCGCACCGGGATCGAGGCCCGGCTCACCATCCTCGGTCACGTGCAGCGAGGCGGCACGCCCACTGCGTTCGATCGCGTGTTGTCGAGTTGGCTCGGTGTCGCTGCGGTCGACGTCGCGCACGACGGCGAGTTCGGCCAGATGGTGGCCTGGCATGGTGGCACCGTGGTGCGCGTTCCGCTCGCTGACGCCGTGCGTGAGCGCAAGACCGTCTCGCCCGAACTGCTCGACGTGGCGAAGACCTTTTTCGGTTGAGTGCGGCGGCTACGAGCCGCGGGTCGTGGTCGTGCGCTCGACCCCCGGCACGGCCGCGGTCGCATTGGTGACGGTGGTGCGGTTGCCGGGACTGTTCGGCGGACTCGAACTGAGGAAGTCGTCGCGCTTGACGAAATCGGACTGGCTCACCGTGCGGCGATCCGTGTTCACCGCGACGGCGCGGCCGTCGATCGAGAAGCGCAAGCCCTTCACCTCTTCGGTGAGGCCGGGAGCGGTCACGGTGAAGAAGATCTGGGCTACCGCGGCCTTGTCGAGATCGTCGGCCTTCTTCGACCCGCGGTTCTGAAGCGGACCCAGGCGCACCAGGTAGTAGCCCGGCTCGGCACCAACGATCGTTTCGAATCCGAGGAGCTGCGTCTCTTCGGGGATCACCGTGGCGAGCCCGCCGCCGGTCTCCTCGGTGGTGACCCGGCACCGGAACAACGCCTCGAGTGCTGCTCGGGGCGTGGCATCGCTTTGCGGCAACACGCGATCGACCGGCGTGGCCACCGGCGGTTCGTTCTCGGTGTTCACGAGGTACACGCGCAGCTTGATCGAGGGCAGATCGACCCCGGGCGACGCGCAGTTGATCTTGTTCGACGATGCTCGAACCATGCGGGTCGGGTCGATCGCACGCGCCTCGTTGTCGCTCGGGACGCTGCACGCGGCGTCCAGGACCACCACCACTACGGCAAGCGCGGTGAGTCGGAGCGCGGCGGCTCGGCGGCGGTTCATGACCGTCATTCGGTCTCGTCCTCGTCCGGCTGGATCGGCAACTCGACCACGAAGCGAGCCCCCATTTCGCCGTCGGGGCGATCCTCGACCCACACCCGCCCACCGTGCAGGCGGATGTGCTCGCTCACGAGCGCGAGCCCGAGGCCGACGCCGGTGTCGGAGCCGCGGCGCCCTCCGGCCCCGCCACGCGAGAAGCGATCGAAGATCACGATGCGCTCGTCGAGCGGGACGCCGGTACCGCTGTCTTCGACCGCGATCTGCATCGACGTGCCGCGATCGGCGACCTCCACGCGAGTCGCGCCGTCGCCGTACTTGGCCGCGTTGTCGATGAGGTTCTGCACGACCCGCGCGAGGCGCCGCTTATCGATCCGGATGTAGGTGTGCACCATCGTCGGGTCGTAGGTGACCGGTATGCCTCGGTCGCTGGCCCGCAGGGTCGCCTGGCGAACGAACTCGACCAGGTTGATCTCGTCGAGGTTGAGGCGTGCCGTGCCGACGTCGAATCGGCTGATCTCGAGCAGGTCCTCGACGAGCTGCTTGAACCGTTCGAGATCGGACGACAAGAGGTCGACTGCGGTCTGGGCCCGCTCGGGAAGCTCGTCGCGACGGGTCTCGAGCACCTCGACGGACGCGGTGAGCGTCATCAGTGGCGACCGCAGCTCGTGACTGACCTCCGAAGCGAAGCGAGCGTCGCGCTCGATGCGCTCCTGCAGCGCGCCGGCCATCTCGTTGAAAGACGCCGCGAGCGACGCGAGGTCGCGATCGGCTGGAGCGACCATGCGAGTCGCGAGTTTCCCGTTGGCGATCGCTTCGGCCGCGGCAGAGGCCTCGGCAAGCGGACGCAACATCCGGCGACTGGTCCAGATTCCGAGCACGGCGCTGAGCAACGCGGTGACCGCGGATGCTCCGACGAGGATGTAGGACAGCGAATGAAGCGTGGTCTCGATATCGCCGAGCGGAACGGCTTCGTAGTGCTGCGCGCTGGCGGTGTCGGCGACCTTCAGGGGCGCGCCCAGGATGAGGGTGGGCTCGCCATCGAGCGAAGTGCGCATGCGGCCCGGGCTGCCTGAGACCACCAGCTGCGTGAGCGACGCTGGGATGTTCTCGAGGGCGAAGCTGCCCGCGCTGCTCGACCGCGAATTTGAGCCGACCTTGACGATCGACCGCGTGCCTTGCGCGCTGCTGAGGCTCTGCACGAGCGACTCGAGCGCCGCGCCCTTGATGTCGGCGGTGAGCCCCTGACTGAGGGTGAGCTGGTTCGAGGCCAGCAACTCGATCGCGTTTTCCTCGCGCTGGGTGAGCAGGTTCTGGCGGGTGAGGTAGAGCGTGGCACCGGCCAGGATCGTCGACATGATGAGACCACCGGACGCGAACGCGAGGGTGATGCGGGCGCGTAGACCCAGCCTTTGCAAGGGCCGAAACGACAGGGTCGGCCAACGGCGGTCCACGAGCGAGCTCAGGACTGCAGCTTGTAGCCCAGTCCGCGCACGGTAACAACGTGGCGGGGGTTCGCTGGGTCGCGCTCGACCTTGGTGCGAAGCCGGCGAACGTGGACGTCGACGAGGCGCCCGTCGCCGAAGTAGCCGTAACCCCACACCCGTTCGAGGAGCACCTCGCGCGACAGCACCCGGCCGGGGTTGGTGCCGAGCTCGACGAGCAGCCGGAACTCGGTCTTGGTGAGGTGGAGCTCCTCGCCGGCGCGGCGCACCACGCCTTCGTCGGGGACGATCTCGAGATCGCCGAAGACCAGACGGGACATGCCAGGGTCGGAGGTGCGCACTCGACGGAGCAGGGCGCGGATGCGGGCGCTGAGCTCCTTCGGGGCGAAGGGCTTCGTGAGGTAGTCGTCAGCGCCGGCCTCGAGGCCAGCGACCACGTCGTGGGTGTCGGCGCGGGCGGTGACCATGATGATCGGGACATCGCTGATGCGGCGGATGGACCGGCAGACCTCGAACCCGTCGATGCCGGGCAGCATGATGTCGATGAGCACGACATCGGCCGGCTCCCGGGTGAACGTGCCCAGCGCATCCTCGCCGCTCGAGGCTTCGGTGACCTGCCAGCCTTCGTCTTCGAGTGCGAGCTTCACCGCGGTGCGAATGCGCTCGTCGTCCTCGACGGTCAGGATTCGTGTGCCCACAGTTGCATCGCGCCTTCTGTGCGTGCCGAACGGCAGACACCTCGCGGATCGGCTGATCCCACCCGAGATCCTCGCATGCGGAGACGCAGAGCGCGGTGATCCGCGCCAGATATCACGTTGCGTGGACCCCGGCCCGGCGCAGGGCATCGAGCAGATCGTCGTGCAGCGCAGCGGGAGCGGCAACGATGTCGCCGCTCCACGAAGGGTTGCCGTCGAAGTCGGTGAGACGAGCGCCGCTCTCGACGGCGACGAGCCCGCCGGCGGCGGCATCCCAGGGGCTCAGGCCGCGCTCGTAATAGGCGTCGAGGCGCGCGCAGCCGACCGAGCAGAGGTCGAGCGCAGCGCCGCCCATGCGTCGTATGTCACGGATCTGAGGGAGCAGCGCGGCAAGCGCGACACCTTGACGAGCCCGGCGTTCGGGGTCGTAAGCGAACCCGGTGCCGACGAGGGCCACCGCCAGCACGTCGACGGTCGACACGGTTATCGGCTCGTTGTCACGCCAGGCGCCGAAGCCGCGCACCGCCGTGAAGACGTTCTCGAGTTCGGGGTCGGCAACGGCCGCGACGATCGGTACCGCATCAACCATGGCTGCGATCGACACCGAATATCCTTGGTGGCCGTAGAGGTAGTTGGTCGTACCGTCGATCGGGTCGATGCACCACACCACCCCTGACGTGCTCGCGATGGACGCACCCTCCTCGCCGAGCACGCCATCGTTGGGACGCGCGTCGAGCAACCTCGACACGATCTGCTGTTCCGCCCACACGTCCATGTCGGTAACCATGTCGGTCGCGGTCGACTTCGTGCGCGCCGCGGGCACGCCCTGGCGCCGCGCGGCGCGGAGGTGTTGGCCGACATCGGTCGCGATGTCGATCGCGACGCGCAACAACTCGCCGTACTCCGCAACCCGGTTCGTTCCACCGACGCTGCCCGCTCCGTCATGATTGATCACGGGGACAATCTACGAACTCGCGGAACCGGCACCGAGCGGCTTCTACGATGCGATGGTGCGCGTCGACCTTCGTTCCGACACGGTGACCAGTCCGACCCCTGCCATGCGGCGGGCCATGGCCGACGCCGAGGTCGGCGACGACGGCTACGGCGAGGATCCCACCGTCCGTCGCCTTGAAAAGCGCGTCGCGGAGATGCTCGGCAAGGAGACCGCGCTATTCGTCCCGTCGGGAACGATGGCCAACCAGATCGCGCTCTGTCTGCTCACCCGGCCCGGCACCGCGGTCATTGCCGGGCGCCGATGTCACGTCGTGAACCACGAGCGAGGCGCGTCGGCCCGCAATGCCCTCGTGCAGTTCGCGCTGGTTGACGACCCATGCGGGGTGCTCGATCTCCGCGCCGCCCGCGAGGCCATGGCGGCGGCCGCGCATCACCACGTCGAGGTCACCGCCATCACCATCGAGAACACGGCCATGGCATCGGGCGCGACGCCGCTGCCGCTCGAAGCGATCGACGCGGCCGCGTCGTTGGGCCTGCCCCTGCACCTCGATGGTGCACGGCTGTTCAACGCAGCGGTGGCCACCGGGAGCTCGGCCGAGCGTCTCGCACGTGGGGCCGAAACGGTGATGTGCTGCTTGTCGAAGGGTCTCGGCGCGCCGGTGGGATCGGTGCTCGCCCTCCCCGGCGCTCGACGCGACGCGGCGCTCGATGAACGCAAACGGATGGGCGGCGCAATGCGTCAGGCCGGCGTGCTGGCCGCCGCCGGGCTCGTCGCGCTCGACACCATGATCGATCGACTGGCCGACGATCACGCCCGCGCCGAAGTGCTGCGCGATGCGGTCGAGCACCGCTGGCCGGGTCGTGCCCGCGACCCCGGGGGCAACGCCACGAACATGGTGGTATTCCGCCATGACGCGGCCGACGAGCTCCTGGCCTGGCTCGCCGCCCGCGAGGTGCTCGCCGGCACGATCGCGCCGGGGGTCGTGCGGCTCGTGACGCACTGCGACATCGATGACGCCCAGATCGATCACGCGGTTCGGGCGCTCGCTGAGGCGCCCTGAGGTTCGGCCGGCGTGGTCAGTCGCGGCGCTTGCCGCCAGCGGACCACTCGCCCATGGCGCGCAAAGTGAGCACGGAGATGACGGCCACGCCGATCGCCGCGCCGACGGCGCCGGCGAACGCGCCGAGGCCCTTCTGCGTGCCACAGGTGCCACTGCACTGCAGGTCCATGAAGCCGAAGCCGATCAGCCCACCGCATACGCCGGCGACGATGATGGCCCCGAACGCCAACAGGCGAGCCCCGAGGGGAGGGGCGCCCGACGGCGGGCCGCTCAGCGAACCTTCAGCGGGACGGGGATCGCTACTCATCGACCAGGATTCTACGAGGATCGGCGGACGGACGACGCACCGGTCCGTTCAACCCAGTGAGATGCACCTGCAACGGGCGCACTACCCCGTATTCTGTCATCTTGCGTACTCTCGTCGTGCTGCCCACGTTCAACGAAGTCGAGAACATCGACGAGGTGTTGCAACGCACGCGAGCTGCGTTGCCTGATGCGTCCATCCTCGTCGTCGACGACGGCAGTCCCGACGGCACCGCCGACCGCGCCGAGAAGCTCGACCACGACCTGGGCAACATCACTGTGCTGCGTCGGGCCGCCAAGAGCGGCTTGGGCTCGGCATACCGGGCCGGCTTCCGCTGGGGCCTCTCCCAGGGCTACGAGGCGCTCATCGAGATGGATGCCGACCTCTCACACGACCCGGCGGCGCTGCCGGCCATGGTGGCTGCGCTCGAGGCCACGCAGGCCGGGCTTGTGATCGGCAGCCGATATGTCCCCGGCGGGTCGATCCCCGACTGGAGTTGGCATCGCAAGGCGTTGTCCAAGTGGGGCAATCGCTACGCGGGCGCGGTGCTCGGCATGCCCGTGCGCGACGCAACTTCCGGATTCCGGGTGTACCGGGCCGATGTCGTCGAGCGGCTCGACCTCGAAGGAGTGCGCGCCGACGGGTACGGCTTCCAGATCGAGATGGCCTACAAGGTAGGCGGGCTCGGCGAGCAGGTGGTCGAGTATCCGATCGCGTTCCGAGACCGCGTGCGGGGCACGTCCAAGATGTCGGGCGCCATCGTGGTCGAGGCGTTGCGGCTGGTCACGTGGTGGGCGGTGCGCGACCGCTGTCTCCATCGCAAAAAGCGCTGATCACGGCCGCGGCTCCCACACTGCGGGGCAAATGGGCCGTGTGGCCCATTTGGCTCCGCTCGCCGCCGGTCGATGCTCGATCCGTGAGCACTTCCCCGCCGGCGATACTCGTACCCCCGGTTCGGCTCGGCCGGCTGCTCGGCGAGGCCCGTCAATCGAACGGCGAGTCGCTCGATGATCTCGCGCGGCGATGTGGTCTCGTCTATGAGGGAGACTTCTTCGCTGCGGTCGAGGCCGGCGAGGCCGAGCTCGACGAGTCGCTCGTGCGCTGGCTCACCGACGTGTACGGGGTCGAGGCCAGTCTGCTCGTACCGGCCCGGTCACGGCTGATAATCGACCTCGACGAGGGCCACGTGGCGGTGGGCGAGCGTCGCTTCGTGATCGACGGCATCGAACCCGACGAGATACTGGCCAACTACATCGCGCTGGTCTACTCCTTGCGCGGGCTGCCGGTCGGCACGCTGATCCCGTTGCGCACTGCGGACCTCGTCGTGCTCTCGGAGGCGCTGTGCCTTCCCTCGCGCGACATCAGCAAGTCGCTCGGTCACATGATGAGCTCGAATTCCGACCTGGTGCGCGAGCACTTCCGGGGGATGCACCGCCGACTCGTCGTGCCGGTGGCCGGGATCCTCGTGGGGCTCACGGCGATCGGGGGTCTGCTCCTGGTGCGCAGCGACCGGGCCGGCGCGACCGGCGGTTCACCGTCGACATCCGCTCCGGAGAGGGCTGTCGCAGCGCCGGCACCGGCGGACATTGGCGACGCGGTGGTGCTCGAGCGGGCGTCGGTGAGCGATACGAGCGCCCGGCAAACGTCCCGCAACAGCTAGGCAGCGCGCGTCCGGGCCGCGCGGCGGCAAGACTGTCGGGATGCGGAACTGGTCGGTCGTCAGCGGACTCATCGAGCGTGATGGCGCGCTCCTGCTCGTCGCCAACCAGCGACGTAACGGGGCCATCGACTGGAGCCCGCCGGGCGGTGTGATCGAGGAGGGCGAGCACGAGGTCGAGGCGCTCACGCGCGAGGTCGCCGAGGAAACCGGGCTCGTCGTCGATGAGTGGGTGGGCCCGGTCTACGAGGTCACGGTCGACCTCGGACCGACCGGCGGCAACTTGCGCGTGATCGTGTACCGGGCCGTTGCCCACCGCGGCGAGTTCGTGTTCGACGATCCCGACGGCATCGTCTTCGATGCGGGCTTCCACGCGTCCGACGCGTGCCGTGCCTACTTGCACGACGCGCCCCACTGGGTGGCCGAGCCATTGCGTGACTGGCTCAGCGCACCGTGGCAGGAGCACCGCCGATACGACTACCGCGTCATCCGCGGCACCACGCTGGCCGGCATCGAGGTGGAGCGGCTCTGAACGTGACCTCTGCGGGTGCGTCCTCGCCCGTCGCCGAGCCAGGCATCGTCCACGTCGACATGGACGCCTTCTTCGTGTCGGTCGAGTTGCTTCGCGACCCGAGCCTGCGGGGCAAACCCGTCGTCGTCGGCGCTCGCGGCGCTCGCGGCGTGGTCGCGGCGGCGTCGTACGAGGCGCGTTCGTACGGCGTGCACTCCGCAATGCCATCAGTGCGGGCCCAGCGACTGTGTCCCCAGGCCGTGTTCCTCGCGGGTGATCATGCGCGCTACGCGGAGGTGTCGGCTCGCCTCATGGCGATCTTCAACTCCTTCACGCCGCTCGTCGAACCGTTGTCGCTCGACGAAGCCTTCCTCGACGTGCGCGGTGCGAGGCGGTTGCTCGGCGATGCGGTGTCGATCGGTCACGCGATCCGGGCCCGCATCCTCGATGAGGAGGGACTCGCCTGCTCGGTGGGCGTCGCACCGAACAAGTTCCTGGCGAAGCTGGCATCGGAGGCCGCGAAGCCGACCCCGACGCAGAAGGGGCCGAAGCCCGGTCGAGGCGTCGTGGTGATCGAGCCCGGCCACGAGCTCGAGTTTCTGCACCCATTACCCGTGCAGGCGTTGTGGGGTGTGGGCCCGACCACGCTGGCCAAGCTCGAGCGCCTCGGTGTCGTGACCGTGCGCGACCTGGCGCGCGTGCCTTTGCCGGGGCTGTGCGCCGCGGTCGGCGAGTCGCACGGCCGCCACCTCCACCAGCTGGCGCACGGCATCGATCCACGGCCGGTGGTGAGCGGTCAGCGGGCCAAGTCAGTCGGCCACGAGGAGACCTATCCGACCGATCACCACGAACGATCGACGATCGAGCCGGAGCTGGTACGCATGGCTGACGCAGTGGCCTCGCGCCTGCGCCGCAGCGGCGTCGCGGCCCGCACCGTGACCCTGAAGATCCGCTTCCATGACTTCACGACGATCACCCGAGCGGTGACGCTGCCCGAACCCGTCGACTCGGCCCCCTTGCTGGCCCGGGCGGCCAAGGCGCTACTCGCGGCAATCGATCCCAGCCCAGGGGTGCGGCTCGTCGGCCTCAGCGCCAGCGGGCTGACCGACGACCCAGTGCGGCAGCTGCAGTTCGCCGACACGGTCGATGCCCTTTGGCCCGACGTCGACGACGCCGTCGACGCCATCCGGGCCCGTTTCGGCGACCGGGCGATCGGGCCGGCGGTCTTGAGCGGCCGCGAGGGATTGCGGCTCAAGCGCCGCGGCGACCAACAGTGGGGCCCGGACGCGCCCAAGAATCACGGAGCGTGAGGCGGCGTGCGGTCTGCACTCGTTCAAAGGCTGCGAGACCGCGCGTTGTGACTGCGGGTTCGGTGTGCGACACTCTGCAGCGCAGGTGCAGGTTGTGGAGGACGCCATGCCGCTTTCCGAGGACGAGCAACGCATCCTCACCGAGATCGAGCAGCGACTCTATGAGTCCGACCCTCGACTCGCCCGAGATGTGCGTTCGACAACGGTCTACACGCCCGCGTTCCGCGGTCTCCGTTGGGCCGCGCTCGGGTTCGTCGTGGGCGTGATCTTCATGATCGCCACGCTGTCGGTGTCGTTCGTGCTGGCGTTCCTCGGCTTCTTGGTGATGCTGGCCTCCGCACTGGCTTTCGAGCGCAGCCTGCGGCGCCTCGGCCGGGTCGGCATCCAACAGATCACGCAGCGCAGCAGCAGCAGTGGGGTGCGGGCCTACTTCGGCCACACCGGCGAGCGCATGCGCGACCGCTTCCGCAACGACGACGAGCCTCCGCCGCCCCCAACCTGACGCCGCGCTCATGAGCGTTGCGGCCGCGACGGGGGTCGCGGTCAGCGGGACGTGACCGTCGCGCCGGGGAACAGCGGTCGTGGGTCGAGCGCACTGCGGATGCGGCGCCCCAGGCTCACGTGCCGGGTGACCGTCGAACGAATGGTGGCCGACGCCGACGCGGCGCGGGCGATGGTGTCGGCATCGGGGTCCTCGGGGGCGTAGCGGGCCTCGGTAGCGATGCCGGCCAGTGTGTGGAGAGGCTTGCGGGCTGCGTCAGGTGCGTTGGCGGCCGCTGCTGCTGCGACCTCGCTCGGCGTGGCCGAAGCGCTGACCGACATGCGCAGCAGGCCCAGTGAGGCAACAGCGTCCTCCCAGGCCATCGTGATCTGGCCACGCGCGGTTTGGCGGAGTTGGCGGTGACGAGTGGAGCGTCGCATCCACTTGGCCGCCGGCACGGCCAGGGTCACGAGCGCAATCGCGAGCACGATCGCGAGCAAGGCCCGGGCCAAGGTGCGCAACGCGTGCGACGGCCCGCCGGGGGAACCGAGGCCAGTAGTGCCCTGCTCGACGAGTGAAGGGTCGGACAGGTCGCCGAGGTCGGACGGGTTGGGCACCGTGGTGGCGGTGGCCCCGCCGGCGATGGTGGTAGGCACGGGCACGGTGGTAGGCACGGGCACGGTGGTCGCCGTGGTCGGGTCGCCTGCACTCGGCTGTTGGAACGGGACTCCGGTGTATGCCTGGTCGCCCGGGGCGCCGCGGCCGGGCGTGGGCTCGAACCGCACCCACCCGGCGCCCGCGAGGTAGACCTCGGGCCAGGCGTGGGCGTACTCGCCGCGGACGTGCCAGACCTCGTTCGCGTCCTGCTCGCCGGGGGTGAAGCCGACCGCCACCCGAGCGGGCAGGCCGAGGAAGCGCGCCATGGCGGCGTATGCCGACGCGTACTGCTCGCAATAGCCGATGCGGGCCCGCAAGAACGCGTCGACCGAGTCGACGCCCTGACCAGCTGGAACGGTCAGCGAGTAGGTGAACGCCGGGCTGCGGAAGTAGTTCTGCAACGCCAGTGCCTTGGCAAAGGGGCTGGTGGCTCCGCTCACCGCCTGGCGGGCGCGACTGCGCACGAAGTTCGTGAGGTCGGGGGCGACGCCATAGCGCTGCCTGATGGCCGCCGGTACGGCCGCGTCCGTCGCGGCGCGCAGCACGGTGAGGTCGCGGACCGGGACCCGGGATTTGATGACGTACGTCAGGTTGGTTCCGCTGGCCACCTTGTTGCCGATGGTGAGCGTGGCCGATTCGGCCTCGTAGATCGCCTTGGTGCCGCCGTCGCTCTCGACGCTGACCGGCTCGTAGGCCGCCGGCATCCATGGTGGGTCGAGCGCCTTGATGGTGATGGTCTGCGTGAGCGTTTGCGTCGTGGTGCCCGCGGGCAGCTGCGAAGGGAGCTGCCCCTTGGCGTTCTGGTACTCGCCGCTTGAGGTCCACGTGGTGCCGTCGAACTGATCGAGTGAGGTGAGTCGCCAGTAGTCGGGCTGATCGGCGACGACCGTGAACGCTTCGACGTTGGCCAGGTTCGCGAGCCGCGACCTGATGGTGACGAGTGGGCTGATGGTGATACGGGCCTGAGCGGCTTGGCCGCCCTTGCCGAATCGACGCCAGGCGATAGCGGCGTCGTCGTGACTGCCTGGCAGCGACGGGCCGATGATACCGCCGACCACCACCGCGGTGAGCGCGATGATTGCGCCGGTGCGCATGACGGCCCGGCGGCCGCGCTCGGGTTCGGCCGCGAGCCAGCTGGCCGAACGGTCGACGCGAATCGCGCGGTGCATGAGGATGAAGAACAGGGCGGTGACCGCGAACGCGAACGTCGACGCGAGACGATCCTGCTCGGCCGCCTCGAGCGAGCAGAAGATGAACACGACCGCACCAGGGGCCAGCGCTTCGAACGGCGACCAGATGCGGAACGCGGCCCAGTCGGCCAGGAACCCGACGAGCCACATGGCCACGCATGCCCCGAGGACGAAGCCGGGGTGGGCGACAACCGGCGTTCGGATCTCGCGGAAGAGCTGCCATGCCTCGTCGAGATCGACGCGTGCCGCGTCGCGGGTTGCGTCGGTCGGCAGAAGTAGGCGAGTGGTCGAGGAGTACAGGACAAGGCCCGTGGTGAGCGCCAGCCCGACGAACGAGGCGAGGGCCGACAGCAGAATGCCGCGCCCGAGGCGACGTATCGCGATGGCGACCGCGTGCGAGATCGCGGCGAATGCTGCGAGGCGCCAGAAGAACGAGTGGTTGACGAAGATGCGGCTGAACCCGTAGACGAGTGCGAGTGAGGTCACAACGAGCGAGAGCTCGGCGGCGCCGAGTACCGAGGACGGCACATTGGGCGCCGGCGCAGCATCGTGGCGTTCGGCTCGGGCTCCCTCGGCGAGGTTGCTCTCGGTCATGACGGAGCTCGTGCTGACACATCGGCGTACTGCACGCTCATGGCCCGCAGCCAAACCTCGGGGAATGTCGCGCTGCGGGTGATCCGCACGAAACGGCGTGACGCAGCCGGCGCAGCTTCGGGTGCCGCGGGGTCGTATGCGCTTCGATCGACGACGACTGAGCACACGGAGCCGAACGCACGTTGCAGCCGCTGCAGGAGGACGTGTCCGGTGGTGTCGAGCTCGGCGGTGATGATCACGACTGCGCCGCGGCGAGCGTTGGTGGCCGCGTGGTCCACTGCGCCACGAAGCGTGGCCTCGGGGTCGAGTGCGACGATCGCGAGTAGTTCGAGCAGTGCTTCGAGTTGTGCGTTGCCGGCCATGAACCCGCTGTCGGTGCCGTCGGCGAACACCAGGCGCACGAGATTGCCCCGTTGGTGCGCTGCGGTCAGCACGCTGGCCGCCACGCTCGCCGCAATGTCGAGCCCGCCTTCGTGCAGGTGGCCCATGGTGTTGTCGATGACGACGGTCATGCGGCCCTGCCAGGGCTGCTCGTCCTGTCGGACCAGCAGCTCATCGTGGCGGGCCGACGACGGCCAGTGCACACGGCGCAGCTCGTCGCCGACGACGTAGGGGCGCAGGGCGTAGAAGTTCTCGCCGCCGCGCGACAACGTGCGATGGTGCTCGATCCCGGTATGCGGGTCGGCGCCGCCGGTGGAGGGCAGCGCGGCCAGTCGGTGCACGGGCGGGTAGACCGTGAGTCGGGACGAGCCCGCCGCGGGAATGGTGGCACTGGACAGACCGAACGGGTCAGTGACCTGAACTTCCATGGGGCCGATCTCGACGATGCCGCGACGTTCCGTCGGCAGTCGATACGCAGCACGTGCCGGCACGCCTGGTTGCAGCGGGGCGACGAGCAGGTTTGCGCCGCGCGTGCCGGTGACCGGATCGAAGACGCGCACCACGGGGGTGCGGCGGGTGCCGCGGTTGACCACGGTCAACGTGACCTGGCTGGAGGCACCGGCGTGGACGCGCGGTGGCGTGACGGCGCGCGAGACCTCGAACTGCAACCGGCGCATGCGGACCGTGACGACCGACGTGATGACAAGCCCGATACCGATGATGCCGAGCACGAACAGCTCGATCGACCCGAGCAGTCGCGCCGCGACGACCGTGACCACGCTGCCGAGCACGACGAGCCAGCCTTGACGCGTGACGAGTCGTGGCAGGCGCAGCTTCGTCACGGCACTCAGGCGCCGAGCCCCGTCGGAACGGGGATGGCGTCGAGTATCTGGTCGACGATCTGCAGTGCGGTGATCCCCTGGATCTGGGCCTCGGGCGCCACCATGAGCCGGTGGGGGATCACGTTGCGGGCGAGCGCTTTGATGTCGTCGGGCGTGACGTAGCTGCGCAGCACCGACGCCGCCTGCACGCGAGACGCGTTCTGCAACGCGAGCACCGCACGGGGTGACATGCCGAACGCGATCGCGTGATGCCGACGGGTGGCCTCGGCGATGTCGACGATGTAGCCCCGGAGCAACGGGGCGACGTGGATAGCGCGGGCGGCCCGGCTGAGCGAGTTGATCGTGGTTGCGGACACGACCGGTGAGAGCTCGGGTGCGTGGTCGCTGTGACGATCGAGGATCTCGAGTTCGGCGGTGCGGCTGGGATAGCCGACGCTGATCTTCATGAGGAAGCGGTCGAGCTGGCTTTCGGGAAGCGGGTAGGTCCCCTCGTGCTCGATTGGGTTCTGGGTGGCGATCACCATGAACGGTGAGGCGAGGTTGTGGGTGATGCCGTCGACGGTGACCTGGCGCTCGCCCATGGCCTCGAGCAGCGCGGATTGGGTCTTGGGGGATGCACGGTTGATCTCGTCGGCGAGGACGATGTTCGAGAACACCGGGCCGGGCCGGAAGTCGAAGGTACCGCTGGCCCGGTTCCAGACGGTCATGCCGACCACGTCGGCGGGCAGCAGGTCGGGGGTGAACTGCACGCGTCCGAACGTGGCGTTGATCGACGCGGCGAGCGCCTTGCCGATGCTGGTCTTGCCGACGCCCGGGGCATCCTCGAGCAGGATGTGGCCCTCGGCGATGAGGCTCAGCACCGCGAGGTGGATGACGTCGCGCTTTCCGCGAATGGTGATCTCGATGTTGTCGCAGATGGCATTGAACACATCGGCGAAGGTCTCGGCCTGGTTGACCGGTGCTTGCGTCGTCACGCTTGTTCGACTCCCAGGATGGTGCATCGGAGGGGCGACGCAGAATCTCGCGCCGGACTATCCATGAAAACATTACCGCGTGGTCGTGAACGATTCCGGTCGCCGTCAAGGTGGCGCGCTGTTTCTGCGCTCGGGGTGCCGACCGATAGCGTGACGTCGTGCCGGATGCCCTTGCAATCGATATCGGCGGCACCAAGCTCGCGGTTGCCATCGTCGACGACGAGGGAACGATGCGTGGGCGGCGAACGACCGCTACGGCGGGCGTCGACGCAGCCGGGCTGTTCACGACGTTGACCGCGCTCGTCGACGCGGCATGCCGCGACGCTCAGGTGGCTGTCGGTTCGCTCGAGGTGTGCGGTGTCGGATGCGGGGGCCCGATGCGCGCCGGGGGCGAGACGGTGTCGCCGCTGAACATTCCGCAATGGCGTGACTTCCCGCTCCTCGATCGTTTGACCACGCATCTCCGAATTCCCGTCGTCGTGGACAACGACGCCAAGGCATTGGCGCTCGGGGAATGCTGGCGAGGTGCGGCAAGAGGCGAACGCGACTTCATCGCGATGGTCGTCTCGACCGGTGTGGGCGGTGGCATCGTCACCGACGGGCGCCTGCTCGACGGCGCATTCGGAAACGCAGGCCACATCGGCCACCTCGTCGTGGTGCCCGGCGGGCGTCCGTGTGCGTGCGGATCCGCCGGATGCCTCGAAGCAGAGGCGTCGGGTCTGTCGATCGAGGCGATCACCGGTGGTCGAGCCAGCGACGCGCCACTCGGCATGCGCATGCGTACCGGCCGCCTCGTTGGAGAAGCGCTCGGTTCGGTGGCCAACCTGCTCGACCTGCGCCTGGCCGTCGTCGCCGGTTCGGTGGCGCTCGGGTTCGGCGAGCCGTTCTTTGTCGAGGCGCAAGCCGCACTCGATCGCACGGCTCGATTGCCTTACGCTCGAGGTGCGCGAGTCGTGCCGGCCGGGCTCGGCGCGGACGGTCCGCTCATCGGGGCCGCTGCAGTAGGCTGGCGATGCATGGGCGTCGATGTCGGTGTTCGGAACACGTCTACCGAGTCCGGCCGGCTGGCGCGCCCCGACGGGTCGGGTCGCTGATGCCGCTGCGCTGGTGCCTCCAGGTTGGCCGGGCGCTGCTCGCACGCCCGATGCTGTGGCCGGTGACGATGCGCCAGGTCGTGCGCCTCGCACCGCCGGGGTGGTGGCGTAGGCGGCCGTTCCTCCCGGTGCCGGCCGCCGACTACCTCGCGTTTCGGGCGCAGACGATGTACGGCGATGCCGAGCGTCTCCCCGAGCCGGAGGACGTCCTCACCTATCTGGCATGGTGTCGGACCTTCCCCGCGGCGCCATCCATGGCGCGACTGCGGCGCGGTCGCCCGACGAGAATTCCGGCGGTTGCCGGAAATGGCCACAAGTAACCCCCGGTCATGTCTCGGGCCCTGGTTCTCAACGCGACGTACGAGCCGCTGTGCGTCGTACCGAGCCGCCGGGCGTTGATGCTCGTCCTGGCCGAGAAAGCCGAGACCATGGAGACCACCGGTCGTATCCTCCGCTCAGAGCGCGACGAGTTCGCGGAGCCATCGGTGGTGCGGCTCGGCCGCTTCGTGCGGGTGCCCTATCCGCGGCGGCGTGCGCTGAACCGACGCGCCGTCTTCCTGCGCGACGACCACACCTGTCAGTACTGCGGCGGCCCGGCCGAGTCCATCGATCACGTTGTGCCCCGCAGCCGCGGAGGCGAGCACTGCTGGGAGAACGTGGTCGCCGCGTGCACGCGCTGCAACTCCTCGAAGCGCGACCGATTCCTGCACGAGACCAACATGCGCCTGCCCCAGGCGCCTCGTACGCCGTTGTTCATGGCCCGCTTCGTCCTGGCCGATCGGCGGGTGCCTGACGCGTGGTCGCGCTACCTCGTTCGGGCACAGGACGGCGTCGCGCGCTCGGCATGAGCGAACCGGCGCAGGTCGACGCGCTTCTCGTCGAGGCGCGCTCCGGCCCGATCGACGGGGCGCTCGAAACGGCGCGCACCGATTGGCCCGACCGGGCCACGCTCACCTGGTGGACCATCGACCGTCCGACGTTGGTGCTCGGTTCGGCCCAGCCGGCCGACCACGTGGACGAGGAAGCGGCGGCCGCGCTCGGCGTCGACGTGCTGCGGCGCGCGAGCGGCGGGGGAGCCGTGCTGCTCGCGCCCGGTGACGTGGTGTGGGGTGATGTGGTGATTCCGCCCGGCCACCCACGATGGTCCGACGACGTGGTGGCGGCCGCCGATTGGGTGGGCGAGGCGTGGATCGAGGCGCTGATCGAACTCGGGCTCGCCGCGGATTCACTGGAGCGCCATCAGGGCAACCTGGTGACCTCGCGCTGGTCGTCGGAGGTGTGCTTTGCCGGCCGCGGCCCGGGCGAGGTGCTCTGGAACGGTCGCAAGGTCGTGGGTCTGTCACAACGCCGGAGCCGACGCGGGGCCCGGTTCCAGATGGCCGCGTTGTTGCGCTGGAACCCCACCACCATCGTGCGGCTGCTGGCCCTCGACGACGAGGAGCGCACGGCCGCCACGGCAGCACTCGACGCGGTCGCCACGGGCCTCCCGCTGCTGGCACCGGCGCTGCAGGCCGCGGTGGGCCGCGCGTTGTCCCGTCGCAGCTGACCGGTCCGAATCCGCTCGACCGGGCACGCGTTCGGGACCGGCGCGCCGACGCGCGTCCTCGCGCGGAACGTGTGTTCGAGTGACACTTTCCGTGGCGAAATGACCCCCCAATGCTTGACGGGTGGGACTGCTGACCATAGAGTGGGGCGTTGTGGGAGGAAAAGGGTCGTTCGGCCAAAAGCCAGCGTTTCTCGAATTCCCGCACGCGGAGGTTGCGCATCGAGCGCAGTCACCACGGCAGCACAACCGAGTAGTTGGGGCGCACGGCGCGCCGGCATGGTCATCAGGAGCTGATTGGTGTTCACGGGGACCTACGAACGGTCGCTCGACGGGAAGGGCCGTTTGGTCCTGCCGCCGAAGCACCGCGCGAAGCTCCCCATGGGTGGCTATCTGACCCCCCATGCCGGTTGTCTGGCTCTGTTCCCGACGGATGTCTTCGAAGAGATGCTCTCGCACATGCGGGAGCAGGTCCGAGCAGGCGAGCTCGAGCGGGCTGCCCTGGTGGGTGCATCGACGTCGGCCGAGGAAGTCGAGCTCGATGCGCAAGGGCGCATCGTCCTACCTCCCCGGTTGCGATCTTTCGCAGCGCTCGAGAACGAGGTGGTCGTGACCGGTGTCTACGACCACGTCGAAATCTGGAGTGCGGCGTCCTGGCAGTTGGCGAGTGATTCGTTCACCGATTCCGCGGTGACGGTCTTCGCGAATGGCCGGGGCGTGTAGCCCACGCCGACCCGTACCCGCCCCGCTTCCCTGAAGAGAGGAGACCACCGCACGCTGCCAGCAGCTCGTTCATCTGCAGTCTCTCGATCGACACGATGGAAGGCCCCTACTCCGCCCGCTTGCCGTCGAGCCCGATCGGGGGAGAAATCCCGACGTGCGTCTGGCGATCGGGGGACTGCAGATGGCCGAGGATCTCTGGTGCCACCAGGTGTGCTTCGGCGCGCCCGGACCGCGGCCGGTGGACAACGAGCATGACCGACCACCCGAGCGACCCCCGGAGGCCCGGCGACCCGAGCTTCGTCGGGTCCGCAGGCATCGGTGAACGCGAAGGCGGCCGCGGCAACGCACGACCCAACGCAGGATTCCAGCACGAACCGGTGATGCTCGCCGAGGTGCTCGCCGTGTTCGAGCCCTTGACCGGCGGCGTGGTGGTCGACGCCACCGTCGGCGGCGGTGGCCACACCCGAGCACTCCTCGAGGCGCACGCCGGCATGTCGATCGTGGGCCTCGACCAAGATCCTGCGGCGCTCGACGCCGCGGCCGAACGCCTGGCGCCCTTCGGCGACCGGGTCGTCCTGCTCCGGGCGCGCTTCGACCAGATGACCGAGCAGCTCGCGGCAATCGGCGTCGACGCCATCGCCGGGTTCCTCTTCGACCTCGGGGTCAGCTCACCTCAGCTCGACCGGGCCGAGCGCGGTTTCAGCTATCGGTCCGAAGGCCCGCTCGACATGCGCATGGACCCTTCGGCGTCGCGCGACGCCGCGACGTTGGTGAACACCGCGAGCGAGACCGAGTTGGCGAGAATCCTGCGTGACTACGGCGATGAACGGTTCGCCGGCCGCGTCGCCGGCGCCATCGTCCGATCGCGCCCGATCGCACTCACGACCGACCTGGCCGAGATCGTCCGCGACGCAATCCCCGCGGCGGCCCGGCGACGCGGCGGCCATCCCGCAAAGCGCACTTTCCAGGCCTTGCGCATCGCGGTGAACCAGGAACTCGAGATCCTTCCCGATGCGCTCGACGACGCAATTGCCTTGTTGGTCCCCGGTGGGCGCGGTGCCGTGCTCGCGTACCACTCGGGTGAGGACCGCATCGTCAAGGACCGCTTCCGATTCGCGGAGAACGGTGGATGTACGTGCCCGCCTCGTCTCCCGTGCGCATGTGGTGCAGCGCGACTCGTGCGATTACTGACGCGCGGAGCGCGCACACCGAGCGCGATCGAGATCGAGCGCAACCCGCGAGCCGAGAGCGCTCGTCTCCGTTCCATCGAGAAGTTGGCGACGGCATCGTGACCGATCAGCGCCGACCACGAACCTCGCCCCGACCTACGCCTCGCGCCGCAGGCGCTGCATCGCGCGCTCGTGCGACGAGCACCGCCGCCCGAGGACGCGCTGCGGCGTCGGGCGGTCGGTCGGGGGCATCCGCCGCGGCTGCGGTCGCGGTGCAGCCAGCACGGGTGGAGCGTGACAAGCGGGCGAGTCTCGAGATCGTCGAGGCGCGGCGGTCGCGACGGCGCCTGCGCATCGCCGGCATGTCGATGGTCGGACTGGTGTTTGGCTCGATGCTCGGGCTCGCGGCATTTCACTCGGTGCTCGTCCAGGGTCAGTTGCGCCTCGACCAGTTCGACACCCGGATCGAACAGGAGCAGGCCCGCGAAATGCAACTTCGTCTGCAGGTCGCCCAACTCGGCGCGCCGGCACGAATCATGGTCGCGGCCGGCGGCCAAGGGATGGTGTCGCCCGATGATCGTAAGTTCTTGGCCTCGGTGATCCCGGGAACGGTCGTACCCCCGCCGGTGATCGCGAAGTCCACGGCGAAGGCCAAGTCCACGACGGCGGCTACCTTCACCTCCACGGCGTCGACCGCGGTCGCGACCCCGACTGGGGCGAAGTGAACCCCCGCCATCATGCGTCGCTCAAGGATCGTCGTGCCGCAGCCCGGACCCGGCGCGCGCACAGTGGTCGGGCCCGCGGTCGTTTCGCTGCGTTGTGGGTGCTGACGTTCGTGGGCTTCGCCGCGCTGATCTTCCGCGCTGCGTCGCTGCAGATCGCTCCATCGCCCAAATTGCAGGAGGCCAACGAGGAAGCGCGAGCGCAACGTCTGGCCGAGGTGAAGATCCCCGCCGAGCGGGGCTCGATCTTCGATCGAAATGGTGTCGAGCTCGCGATGTCGGTCCCCGCGACGACGATCATCGCCGACGCCCGTGCCGTGGCCGACCCCGCCGGCGTTGCGAACCTGCTCGCGCCGATCCTGCAGAAGGATCCGGCGGTCCTCAGCGGGCAACTCTCGAGCGGCAAGTGGTTCGTGTACCTCGCACGCCAGGTCGACGCCGACACCGCCGCGCACGTCGAAGCGCTGCGAGTCGCGCAGAAATGGGATTTCATCTCCACCGTCGACGAAGCGAGGCGGTTCAACCCGTCCGGCAACGAACTCGCGCTCTCGCTCCTCGGTCGCACCGACATCGACGGCAACGGCGTCTCCGGCCTCGAGAAGCAGTACCAGGACACCTTGGACGGCACGGACGGGGAGGTCGTTTCCGAGCGCGGTACGCGCAATCGCACGATCCCCGGCGGCCAACAACAGGTCTTCGCCGCGACACCGGGTACGAGCCTTGTGCTCTCGATCGATCGTGGATTGCAGTACGAGACCGAGAAGATCCTCAAGCGGGTCGTCGACGAGCAACAGGCGAAGGGCGCGTCTGTCGTGGTCATGAACTACCGCACGGGCGAGATCCTCGCGAACGCGAACGTGGTGCGCGACGACGGCGCACCGGCCAGGGAGTCGGCGGACAACCGGGCAGTCACGTCGACCTTCGAACCAGGCTCAATCAACAAGACGCTGACGTTTTCTGGTGTTTTGAACGACGGGCTTGCGACGCCTGATCAAGAGCGGCTCATCTCGGCCAGGATCGGCTCCTACGAGATGGATTTCACCGATGAGGGCCGTTCGGCCGACCAGGTGATGACCCCGACAGAGATCCTTCGCGTCTCGTCGAACAACGGAACGGTCACCTGGGCGCAGGATCTGGGCAAGGAACGGCTCTGGAGTTACTTCGACAAGTTCGGGCTCGGCAAGAAGACCAGCCTGCAGTTCCCCGGCGAGTCCGCAGGCACGCTGCTCTCGTTGAACAAGTGGGACGACGTGTCGTTCCGCACGATGTCGTACGGCCTTGGTCTGTCGGTGACGCCGATGCAGATGCTGAGCGCGTACAACGCGATCGCCAACAACGGGGTCCGCGTGCCGGAGCGCTACGTGCTGGGCACCCAGGGTGCAGGCGGCGTGTTCGTGCCGGCGCCAGTGGCCGCCGGCACCCGGGTCGTGTCGGACTCCAGTGCAGCCGGCATGACGCAGATGCTGTCCACCGTGGTCGCCGACGGCACAGGAAAGAAGGCACAGGTCGCGGGCTACACCGTGGCCGGCAAGACGGGTACGGCGTGGAAGGCGCTCGAAGGGGGCGGCTACGGCTACCCCGGGGCCCGCAAGCTCGTGGTGAGCTTCGTCGGCTATCTCCCGAACGCCGACCCAGGGCTGTCGATGATCGTGGTCATCGACGAGCCCGCCAACCAGAACGCGAGCGGTGGTTCGACCGCCGCGCCGGTCTTCAGCGAGATCGCCTCGTTCGCCGTGCGCCAGTTGCGCCTCCCACCCGATGCCGACGCGGCCACGCCGACGAGTAACAAAGAGCGCGTGCGTTCCCAGCCTCAGAAGGTCGAGTCGGCCGCAGCACTGCCGGTGCTCGGTCCACCCGCACCTGCGTCCACCACCACGACAACCGCGCCGAAGGCCACGACGACCACCGCGAAGGCCACCACCACGACAACCGCGCCGAAGGCACCGACAACGATCGCGCCGACGAGCACCGTGAAGGCCACCACGACCACGGTCAGGTCCACCACGACCGTCGCCCCATGAGCACGTTGCTCCGCCCGTTGCTCATCGACGCCGGAGGCGATCTAGCGGCCACCGCCGACCGAGCGCTGGCCAGGGGTGATGACGGCCCGATGATCACCGACATCACCCATGACTCACGTCGCGTGCGCGCGGGTTCGCTCTTCTGCTGCATTCGTGGCGCAACCACCGACGGCCATCGGTTCGCGTCCGATGCAGTCAAGGCCGGAGCGGTCGCACTGCTCTGCGATCGTCCGCTCTCGGTCGGCGTCCCCGAGGTTCGTGTACCCGACACCCGCATGGCGATGGCTCCGCTCGCCGCGACCTTTCACGGTCAGCCTTCACGCGCTCTTCCGGTGATCGGCATCACCGGCACCAATGGCAAGACCACCACGGTTCGGCTGGTCCAGGCCATCCTCGAACGCCATGGTCTCGCGACCGGTGTCATCGGCACGCTCACGGGCGCACGCACGACGCCCGAGGCCCCCGACCTCCAACAGATCCTCGCCGCCATGCGTGACGACGGCATCCGAGCGGTTGCGATGGAGGTCTCGTCACACGCGCTCGCGCTGCACCGTGTCGACGCCACCTCGTTCGCCGCGGTCGGATTTACCAACCTGTCGCGCGATCACCTGGACTTCCACGGCACCATGGAGGAGTACTTCAAGGCGAAGGCGTCGCTGTTCAGTACGCAGTTCGCTCCCCTTGCGGTGATCGACGTCGACACCGCGAACGGCATGCTCCTTGCGGCCACCACCGAGATCGCACAGGTGGTGCGCACCGGCGTCTCGACGGTCGAGATTCTCTCGATCGATGCGTCCGGAACCCGCTACCGCTGGCGAGATCTCGAGGTCTCGTTGCCGTTGCCCGGCCGCTTCAACGTCGCGAACGCGCTCGTCGCGTCCGAGTTGTGCATCGGGCTCGGTGTCGCACCGGCCACGGTCGCCGAAGCGTTGGCTACGGTGGCGCCGGTTCCCGGTCGGTTCCAGCGCGTCGATCTCGACGCGCCCTTCACCGTGATCGTGGACTATGCCCACACGCCTGATGGTCTCGACAACGTGCTTGCCGCGGCCCGCGAGATCGTCGGCGCGGGTCGCGTGCTCGTGGCGTTCGGCTGTGGTGGCGATCGCGACGTCACGAAGCGTCCGTTCATGGGACGCAGCGCCCGCGAGGGTGCCGATTTCGTCGTGGTCACGACCGACAACCCTCGGTCGGAGGATCCGGCGCAAATCGTCGCGCAGATCGTGGCGGGCATGCCCGCGCGACCCGATGTAGTCGAGCTCGATCGACGCAGCGCGATCCGTTGCGTGCTCGGGGCAGCACACTCGGGAGACATCGTGATCATCGCCGGCAAGGGTCACGAGACGACCCAACAGATCGGCGGTCGATCTCTGTCCTTCGACGACGCGGTCGTTGCCGTCGAAGAAACTTCTGCACTTCGTTCGGCCGGGCAGGGCTGACGGTGGTCCGCCTGCTCATCGCGTCCGCGGTGGCGCTCGTGGTGTCCCTCGCTGGGACGAAGCTGCTCATCGTCTGGCTCACGCGCCACAACATCGGTCAACCAATTCGCGAGGACGGCCCCGAGGGGCACGTGACCAAGGCCGGAACACCCACCATGGGCGGCATCGCGATCGTCGCCGGGGCCTTCGTCGGCTGGGTGGCGAGCGACTTCTACCATGGCGTCTACACCCGCACGGGAATCTTCGTGATGGCCGCGATCATCGGCAGCGCGCTCGTCGGGTTGCTCGACGACTGGATCAAGGTCATGCGCGAGCGCAACCTCGGGCTGAGCAAGCGGGCCAAGCTGTTCGGGTTGCTCGGCGTGGCCGGCGGGTTCGGCATCTTGATGGTCACGGCGACCAACGTGCACACGACCGTGTCGTTCACGCGCTGGGATTCGTTCGGTCTCGATCTCGGCAAGTTCGCGTGGGTCGTGTGGGCCGTGTTCATCATCGCAGCCTTCTCGAACGCTGTGAACTTCACCGATGGGCTCGACGGTCTCGCATCGGGTGCCGCCATCCTCGGGTTCGCGGCATACATGTTCATCGCCTTCTGGCAGTTCCGTCACGAGGACGTGTATGAGGTGGCGCACGCGCTCGACCTCGCAGTGATCGCCGCATCGATGATCGGTGGGTGTCTCGGCTTCCTTTGGTGGAACGCAGCGCCGGCACAGATCTTTATGGGGGACACCGGATCCCTGGCGATCGGCACGGGG
>CAFABA010000026.1_pt1 | contig 26052 bp, 24 predicted proteins | sample 7267731 | NCBI WGS metagenome assembly CAFABA01 (sample SAMEA6814000, study PRJEB35770) | uncultured Acidimicrobiales bacterium | biome: Freshwater; feature: Freshwater reservoir; material: water | place: Czech Republic | collected 2017-08-18 | depth 30m m | reverse complement strand
GTCCTGTATCCATGGGCGACGTTCTTCGCGATCATCGTCACGGCGAACCACTACTGGCTCGATGCCGCCGGCGGAGCGTTCGCCTTGGCCGCCGGGTTCGTCTTCAGCGGCCTCGGGTCCCGCATCGAGAACCGCTTGCGGTTCGCCCCACTGCTGCGCCGCGAGCCGTCCGACGCCCGCTTCCACCAGGGCGCGCCGGACGAGCTGTCTGACACTCAGGTGAACGCCCCGTGACGTCGGAGGGTGTCGTCGCGGGGTTAACCTGACCGCGTGTCGCTGCTCGAAACGATCTCCGGTCCTGCCGACCTGCGGGCGCTGTCGAAGACTGAGCTCGCACAGCTTTCCCGCGAGATCCGCCAGTTCATCGTCGACACGGTCTCACGCAACGGAGGCCACCTCGGTTCCAACCTCGGTGTCGTCGAGCTCACGCTCGCGCTGCACCGGGTCTTCGACTCACCCCGCGACATGATCCTCTGGGATACCGGCCACCAGACCTACGTCCACAAGCTCGTCACCGGTCGGTACAAGGCATTCGAGGATCTCCGTCAGGCCGGCGGGCTGTCCGGATACCCGTCTCGCGCCGAATCCGAGCACGACTGGATCGAGAACAGCCACGCGTCAACGGTGCTTTCCTACGCCCACGGGCTCGCGACCGCCGCTCGGCTCGGCCCCGATGACGGCCGGCGCGTCGTCGCGGTCATCGGCGATGGGTCCATGACCGGTGGCATGGCGTTCGAGGGCCTGAACAACCTCGGGCACTCCGGTGCCGACGTGACGATCGTGCTCAACGACAACGGTCGCAGCTACGCCCCGACGGTGTCGAAGCTGACCGACAGCTTGGTGCGCATCCGTTCGAACCCGGTGTACATGGAGCGCCAGGCCCGCATCGAGAAGCTCGCGGAGAACATCCCGTGGCTGGGCGAGCGGCTCGAGCGCGGCATCAACGCCACCAAATGGGCGATCCGCCACATGTGGGAACCACCGGCGTTCTTCGAGCACCTGGGCCTGCGTTACATGGGCCCCTTCGACGGGCACGACATCGAAGCAGTCGAAAATGCCCTCGCCAACGCGCGACGCTTCGAGGGCCCCGTGGTGGTCCATGTGCTCACCCAGAAGGGCTGCGGCTACGCCCCCGCGGAGAACGACAGCATCAAGAACATGCACGACCTTTCCGAGCTGAAGCCGGGGAGCTACACCGCGGCCTTCACCGAGGCGCTCGTCAAGATGGGCGAGGAACACCCCAACCTCGTGGCGATCACCGCGGCCATGCCCGACTCCACGGGTCTCCTGCCGTTCCAGGACCGTTTCCCCGATCGCTGCTTCGACGTGGGTATCGCCGAGCAGCACGCGGTCACCGCAGCAGCCGGCATGGCTATGGGCGGCCTGCGGCCAGTCGTCGCCCTCTACGCCACGTTCCTCACGCGGGCCTTCGATCAGGTCAACCTCGATGTCGGCCTGCACGGCCAGCCCGTGGTGTTCGCCCTCGACCGGGCCGGTATCACCGGCGACGACGGCGCGTCTCATCACGGCCTGCTCGACATGGTGCTCTTGTCGAAGGTGCCCGGCATGACGATCTTCGCCCCGTCGTCGTACCAAGAGCTTCACGTCATGCTCGCCGACGCGCTCACCCTCGATGGCCCGTCCGCTATTCGCTGGCCAAAGACGGCGGCGCGCAGCGTCGCCGAGCACGAGGTCGGTTCCGGGTTGCGGGGACGCCGTACACGCGTCGGCACCGATGTCTGCATCCTGGCCATCGGCAAGATGGTCGAAGTCGCCGAGGCGTCGGCCGATGAGCTGTCGGCGCGAGGCGTGAGCACCACTGTGTGGGATGTGCGGGCGGTGAAACCACTCGACCCCGACATGATCGCCGACGCGGCGACCCACCCGTTGGTCGTCACCATCGAGGACGGTCTTCGCGCCGGTGGCGGGGGCGAGGCCATCCGCGACCTGGTGCAGGCCATCGACCATCGCGTCGACGTGCACGTGCTCGGCGTACCCACCGAATACGTACCTCACGGCAAGCCCGACGCGATCCTCGCCGGATTCGGGCTCGATGCGGCCGGCATCGTGCGCATCGTCGACGCCGCACGCAACGCCGACACCTGACCGTGTAGCGGATCCGCCGCCAGGTCGTCGTGCCGTATCGGGCCAGCTACACCCTCGAGAATGATGAGCCGGCTAACCATCGTGAGGTCGGGCCGGAAGACTCCGAGATCGATCGTGGCACGGGGCCGGGAGTTCGGGGCTCGGGGGCCGGGCACACGAACCGAATATCAGCCACGCGTCTGACGACATGGCGACCCCACGGGGATCGCAAAGATCAGGCGTAGAAGGGGTTCTCGCCGAGCGCGTGGTTGGTGGCGTCAACCACGTCGGTGATCTCGGGGATGGCGTCGAGGATGGACACGCGGATCCCTTCGGTGAGCGTGGCCGCGCTCATCGAGCAGCCCTGGCAGCCGCCGCCCATGGTGACGTAGGCCGTGGCCCCGTCGACCCCCACCAGCGTGGCGAAACCACCGTGTGCCGCGAGCGACGGGTTGATGCGCTTCTCGAGCAAGGTGTTGACCTTCTCGACGACATCGCCGGTGAGCTCGAGCTCCCCCATGCCGGCCAATGGATCGGGCCGGTTCGGATTGCGGATGACGAGCCCACCCTGGCTGGGGTTGGACGGCAGATCAAGGGTGGAGCCCATGAGGGCTTCGACGCTGTTCGCCGGGATGATCATGGAGAGTTCGTCGACCATGTACACGAGGTCGTCGGGATCGGCCTCGGCGAGTGCTTCGAAGGAGAGGTCGTAGGCGTATTCCACGCCCTGCGCGCCGGTGACCTCGATGCGAAGACCGAGCGACGATGGATCATCCTCGCCCCCACGGATCTCGAGAACACGCTCGAGGGCTCGCGGCGCGACCACCACGACCGATACGAGCGATACGAGCGCCGAATCGGCGGCGACTTCGGCAAGGCCTGCGTCAGGAGTCATGCGGAAAGCCTACCGGTCAGGATCGATCCTCGATCTGAGCGCTCAGCTCGAGCCATTGCTCCTCGAGCGCGCCAATCGCCGCGACCACAGTGGCCAGCTCCTCCCCGACGGATCCGATCTCGCGATGGTCGGCCAGGTCGGCCAGCTGAATCTCGAGCCGGCCGCGGCGACGATCGAGGGGTGCCATCTCCTTTTCGATCTGACGGACCCGGTTGCGCAACGACCCGAGCGTCGGCCCGTCACCGGCGGTTTCGGCGCGCGAGGCGCCCGACTCGCGGGGAGTCGCCGGCGAGACCGTGCCGGGCCCCACCGAAGCGGTCTTGGCCCGGAGCGTGCCGCTGGTGCGTCGGGCGCGACGCTCGGCTTCCCACGCTTCATACCCGCCGGCAAGACGGCCTGCGCCACCCTCGCCATCGAGCACCACGACATCGTCGACGCATCGCTCGAGGAACGCCCGGTCGTGGCTGACCACGACGAGCGCGCCCGGCCACTCCTCGAGAAAGTCCTCGAGCACCCGCAACGTGTCGAGGTCGAGGTCGTTGGTGGGCTCGTCGAGCAACAACACGTTCGGGCGAGCCGCGAGTACCAACAGCAGCTGCAACCGACGGCGTTCGCCGCCGCTGAGCAGCCCGATGGGAGCCCACTGTGCATCGCCGTCGAACCAGAACTGCTCCATGAGTCGCGAGTCGCGCCAGTCGGCTTCGCGTGCCCCGCCCGTGACGGCCTCGCGGACCCGCTGGTTCGGATCGAGCGTTCGGCCCACCTGGTCGTAGTACCCGAGGGACACCGTGGTGCCCTGGACGACGCGGCCCATGGTGGGGGTTCGCCGGCCGGCCAAGATGTCGAGCAGCGTCGACTTCCCGGTGCCGTTTGCACCCACGATGCCGAGGCGCTCACGCGGATCGAGCGCCAGGTCGAGCCCCGAGAACAGCGGCACATCACCGAACGAATGCCCCACCCCGTGCAGTTCGACGACCTGGTCGCCGAGGCGCGGCGTGCCGGCGAATAAGAGGTCAAGCTCGTTGGCGCGGGCGGCGGCCTCGGCGCGCGTCTCGATCAGCTCGGTGGCCCGCTCGACACGCGACTTCGACTTGCGTGTACGTGCGGGCGCACCCCGCCGCAACCAGGCCAGCTCGCGCCGAGCGAGGTTGCGACGCGTGGATTCCTGAGCGACGGCCCGGTCCTCGCGCTCGGCCTTGTTCTCCAGGTACGAGGCATACCCGCCCTCGTGGACATAGCCGTGGCCGCGGTCGAGCTCGAGGATGCGCGTCGTGAGGCGATCGAGCACGTGGCGATCGTGGGTGACGAGCACGAGCGCCGTCCGTGAGGCGCGCAGTCGGTCCTCCAACCAAGCGATGGCATCGACGTCGAGATGGTTGGTCGGCTCGTCGAGCACGAGGAGATCGCACTCGGCGACGAGCGTGCGGGCGAGCGCCACCCGTTTTGCCTGACCGCCCGACAGCTCGCTCGTGCGCGCGCCGAGCAGTTCGGCGAGGCCGAGGCGATCCGCGACCGCCGCGACCTCCCAACTGGAGCCCAGGACCTCGCTCACGAGCCCCTCGGGGAGATCGGCCCGCTGGTCGAGCACCGATACCCGCAGCTCACGACTGCGGCGGACCAAACCCGACTCCGGCTCGTCGGCACCGGTGAGCACCCGCAAGAGCGTGCTCTTGCCCGTACCGTTGAGGCCGACGATGCCGAGTCGGTCGCCCGAGTTGATGGTCACCGACAGGTCGGCGAAGAGCGGGCGACCCGGACGGCTCATGGTCACTCGGTCCGCGTCGATCAGAATCACGTGAGCGAGGCTACGGCGATGCAGGAAGAGCCCACCCATGCACCGTTCCCGGTGCTCCCGGCGCGCTCGGGACCCGGCCCGGTCGTGCGAGCACTCGGCCGGGCGCTGCCCGGCGTGCGCGAGGTCGCCGGGCACATCCTCGACTACGGCACCGAGTGGGACCGCCGCACCCGCGCCGCCATCGACACCGATGCGTCGCTCTGGGTGGCGCTCGGCGACTCGACCGCCCAGGGCATCGGCGCGAGCACCATCGAGGGGGGCTATGTCGCACAGCTCTACCGGCAGCGGCCGCTCCCGTCGGCCGATCTCGAGCTGGTCAACATCTCGGTGTCGGGCGCCCGCATCGACGACGTGCTCCGCCGTCAGCTACCCGTGCTCGACGCACTTCGCCCGCGGGTGCAGTTGGTGACCTGTTCGATCGGCTCGAACGACCTCAGGCGGTCGCCGAACGCCCAGCGAATCACGGGCTCGTTGCGCCGACTGTTCGCCGCGCTCGAAGGGGTGCCGACCGTTGCGGTCGCGACGCTGCCGATCGGATCGCTCAGCGTCGCCGGCCGAATGGTCAACACCATGATCCGACGCGAGGCGCCACTGCACGGGTTGGTCGTCGCCGACGTGCAGGCGGCCTACCAGGCGCCCTATGGCGGCAAGATGGCTCCGGATCGCTTCCATCCCAACGCTGCGGGCTACGAGGATTGGGCGACCGCGTTCGTCCGGGCGCTGGATTGGTGACGGTCGGCGCTCAGCGTCCCGATCGCGCCATCGCACGCTGGAGCCCCGCGTCAAGCAGCGTGAGCACGACACATCTGAGCGCGCCGATGGCCAGGTGGTCCCACATGAACCTGAAGCGATCCTGCCCCGGGGTGCCACACAGGTAGAGGATCGGGCTGCGGTCGATCGTTATGCGACCGCAGCCCATCGCCGCGAGCGCGAGCGAGACGACCAAGAGATCTGACTCTTCCCCGGCGAAGTAACGTCTCTCGCTATGTCGGACCACGTCACGTTTACGATCGTCGGCGATGTCGCACACATCGCCATCGACGACGGCAAGGCCAATGCCCTGTCCCACTCCGTCATCGCGGCGTTGCACGCAGCCCTCGACCACGCCGCGGCCGAGGCCAAAGCCGTCGTGCTGAGCGGCCGCCCAGGTCGATTCTGCGCGGGGTTCGATCTCTCGGTGATCAAAGGCGGGTCCGACGCAGTGCACGCGCTCGTGAAGGAGGGCGCGCTGCTCACGATGCGCGTCTACGAGTTCGAGCGCCCCGTCGTGATCGCGTGCACGGGCCACGCCCTCGCCGCTGGCGCGATCCTGCTCATGGCCGCCGACGTGCGCATCGGCTGCGCCGGCGGGTTCAAGATCGGGCTCAACGAAGTGGCTATTGGCATGCCCATCCCGATCTTCGCGGGCGAGCTTGCGCGCGAGCGGCTGTCGCGTCGGCACGTCACCGCCGCCACGGCACTCGCCACCATCTACGACCCGCAGGGTGCACTCGACGCGGGATATCTCGATGCCGTCGTCGACACCGATGTCGTTGACGCGGCCCTCGAACGCGCCACAGCGCTGGCCGCCACCTTGAACCTTCGGGCGTTCGGCGCGACACGTGCCACCATGCGCTCATCCGTGGCTGCTCACGTGCGGGCTACGCTCGACCAGGACATCGGAGCGTTCTTCGTCGACGCGTGAGCGACTTCGAGCTCGTCTCCCCGACAGCGGCAGGTTTCCCTCATCATGACGGACTCGTTACCTGACCCCGGCTGGTGGCTCGCCAGCGACGGAAATTGGTATCCGCCGCAGCTGCACCCTGACGCGCTCGACCGAGCGAGCGACATCGGCCGCGTCTCGTTCGGGGGGTCCGAGTCCGCGGCCGCCGGGCGATCCTCCGGCGTCGCGAGCGGGACGGGCACGTCAACTCGTACCGCGGAGTCCGATGCCGAGATCCTGGCCGCGTTCCACGTAACGTCCGACGGCGAGCCCGGCGACATCGGTGAGACAACTCGCGGCCGCATCGATTGGGAGGCCGTGGCGCGCGAGCGAGCCGCGCAACGCGAGATGCGAACCCGGCAGGCCGGCGCGTCGCGACGAAAGATCTACGCGGTCGGTGGTGCAGTCATCACCCTCATCACCCTCATCGCGATCGCGCTGATCGTCCTTATCGACCGCGGGGACGACGACCGCTCTCGCACGCCGACCACCCCCGACGTCACGACCGCCAGCCGAGCAGCCTCGAACCCCACACCGACCAGCGGGGTCGACGCGAACGTCTCCGTGTTCAGTCTGGCGCCGGGGTCTTGCATCGATCAGAACGATCTCACCGCGGGCCTCGTGACCACGGTGAAGAGCGTGCCGTGCGATCAGCCCCACAGCCACGAGGTGTACTTCAAGACCTCGGTGACCCCAGCCGACCAGGCGTACGACCCGGCGAAGGTCACCACATTCGCCAACCAAGCCTGCGCTCAGGGCTTCCTCGCCTACGTCGGCCTCGCCTACGAGCAGTCAAAGTATTACTTCCTGCACCTCGCGCCGAGCGCCGAGTCGTGGAACAAGAACAGCGATCGCGACGTTGTTTGCCTCCTGCTGCTCGAAGGGCAGAAGCTCACATCCTCGGTGGAAGGCAAAAAAGAATGACATCCAGCTCCGCGGTCGACTTCTACTGGCGCCCGGGGTGCGGCTTCTGCTCGCGCCTGGAACGCGAACTTGCAGGCCGGAACGTGACGTTGCGCAAGCACAACATCTGGGACGACCCGGCCCACGCCGCGGTGGTCCGGGACGCCGCGAACGGCAACGAGACGGTCCCCACCGTGGTCATCGGCGCCGTCGCCCTGGTGAACCCCAGCGCCGAGGCTGTGGTCGCCGCGCTCGCCGCCGCGGGGCGCTAGCGACGCCCAGGGTCGATCTCAGGGCAAGAATCGTCCGCACGACGGCCAGGGTTGACGACCCCGGCGGTCGTAGAGGATCTGGGCCCGGAGGTCCTGCTCTGCGGGCGCGGCGTCGATCGGGTCGCCCGTGCCACCGACGGCCTCCCATGTGCGCAGGTCGAACTGGTACGCACCGCGGTACAGCCCCCCGGGGCTGAGGGCTCGATAGTTGCCCGACGACTCGCAGCTGCGCAGCCTGGCCCAGCCCTCGGCGAGTGAACCGGGGGCAGTGGCGACTTGGTCGACCCGCAGCGGGGCCGGGGCACGCTCCGCGGCCACGCGTTGCTCCGCCGCCTTGCTGGCGATGGCGGCGAAGAACCGGTCGATCGTCGCCGCTTCGACCTTGCGTCGGTTCTGATCGCCGCGGAGTGCGATCTGGCGCACTGCGCTGTCGGACCGGCCCATCAGGTCGCGTAGCGCGCCAGCGCGCTCGAGCCCGTGCGCGGTCTGACTGGCGAGCACCTCGGAGCGCCAGATGGCGTCGCCCACGTCATTCGCGGCGAGCACCTCGCCGATCGACGCTGGCGGACCGCCAGCTACGTACGCCTCGACCGCGAACTGGCGGGTGTCGCGCAGCGCCGACTCGAGCTCGCGGGCGAGCTTCAGCTGGTTCGCATCGAGTGTGCTGTGGTCGGCCTCGATGATGGCCCGTTCCTGCTCGAGCGAAACGAGGCGAGCCTCGGCCGATTCGAGCAGGGTGCGGGCCGCCGTCTGTTCGTCTTCGGCGGCCGTCGTCAGCGCGGCCGGCGAGGGCGGCTCAGCCAGTCCGAAGGCCGGAGAGGCCGCCAGGACGACCGCCAGGAGGCCGACCGACGCGCGGCTCCGGTGTCGACGGGTCATGACCAGCGAGGATACCGATGCCGCGCCACTGACGGATGGGTCTCGCGGCCCATCCGGACCGGTGCTGATCCGCTACGAGCACGCCGGGGTGAATGGTGCGCCGGCCATGCGGTTCGTGATGAAAGCACGGATGTCGCGGTCGCCCGACTTGATCGTGTCACCCTGACCGGTGTTCGCGTACTCGATGTACTGGACGCGGTCCTTGCCGCAGATGCGCTTGATCAACGTCTGCGTGGTCGCCGCCGGGATGGTGGTGTCGGCCTTGCCCTGAACCACGAGGATCGGGGCACCGGTGATGCGCTGACCAGGCACGATCGAGGCGAGTTGAGTCTTCCAGTCAGGCAGCGTCAGCGGGTTGGTGGACATGAACGTGGACTTGCCGCTGGACGACAGGAGCGCCTTGTAGTTTCCCTGGATCTGACCGAGGCACTGCGACTCCACGAGCGAGCCCTGCGCCGACGCAACCGGGTCGAGGACTTGGGAGGAGCTGAGCTTTGCGTTGCCCGCGACCTGGCCGTACACGCCGAGCACGTAGTACGCCGCGACATCGGGGACGCCGGCCGCGCTAGTCAGCAGGAGGTCGACCTCGGAGAAGGGCGCTGCGGCCACGACCCCGACGACCTTGAGGTCGGGGGCCCAGGTGGGGGCGAGCTCGCCGGCGAACAGCGCGGCCTGGCCGCCCTGGGACAACCCGTAGATCACGGCCGTGTCGGATGCGCTGAGCTGGGTCATCTGGCGGGCGGCGAGCAACGAGTCGAGGACGCTGCGGCCTTCGCTCTCGCCCACGAGGTACGGGTGGGGGCCTTCGGTGCCCAGGCCCTCGTAGTCGGTCGCGACCACTACGTAGCCCTGGCGGACGAAGAACTGCAACTGCTCGATCAGCGCGGCCTCGGAGGGGTCGTTCGTGAGCGGCTTGCCGTTGAAGCTCTTCGACGGGGCGCAGATGTCGGCCGAGCCGACCGTGCTGTGGGCCCAGGCGACCATGGGCCGCTGGCCCCGGGCCTCGTCGGCTGGGGCGATGATCATGCCCGACACGACAATCGGCTTCTCGTCCTTGACCGACACCGAGCGGTACAACACGCGCCAGGCCTTCGCGCCGGTCAGGCCCTGCAGCGTGATCTCCTGATAGGAGACGAGATCGCCGTGGGACGAGCCGGCCACGGCCCGAGGCGTGGCGTAGAAGTCGGTGCCCTGGTAAGTGCGCGGGTCGGTGGTCGTCGGCGCAGCGGGAATGAGGCCACCCGTGGCCGAAGGCGCGTCCTTACTCGTGCCGCAGGCTGCGCTGACCAACCCGATCGACAGGACCGCGGCAGCCGTGCGCCAACGCGTGGTGATCGCCATGATGTGAACCCTCCCAGGACACCCCGAACCACTCTCCGGGTACCGGCCGCGAATCATCGCACGCGCGTGGCGAGCCGGTGAACCCGTAGCCCGGAATCGCGGTGTGACCGTGCTCAGTCGATCGACTCGCCGAGGCGCTCGAGCAGAGCGTCGAAACGCTGGGTCAGGTCATCGAGACGGTGCGCGGATCTCCTCGCGGGTCAATTCGCGCAATTCTCGGGCCCCCACCTTCGCTCGAAACAGTCAATTGGTGCGCCGCTTTGTAGCGTTTGAACGCGATGCCCGAAGGACACACCATCCACCGACTCGCCAACGATCTCGCGCACGACCTCCGCGGCCGACCCGTAGTCGCATCCTCGCCGCAGGGTCGGTTCGCCGCGAGCGCCGAGCGGATCCACGGCGCCGCACTCGTGCGGGCCGAGGCTTTCGGCAAGCAACTCTTCCTCGACTGGGCCACCGGCGACGTGCTCTCGGTGCACCTCGGGCTCATCGGCAAGTTCCGCCGCACCCCGGCCGAGCGCGCGCCGAGCGCTCAGGCCCGGCTCCGCCTCGTGCCCGAAGGCGGCGCCGTCGCATGGGACCTCACCGGCCCGATGGCGTGCGAGCTCGTCGATCCCGCCACCCGGCGGCGCATAGCCGCCACAATCGGCCCCGACCCGTTGCGCCGCAACGGGTCCGTGGACGAGTTCGTGCGGCGCAGCAGCGCCAAGCGCGCGCCGATCGGTGCGGTCCTGCTCGACCAACAGGTGATCGCGGGCATCGGCAACGTGTACCGCGCCGAGGTGTGCTTCCTTTGCGGCATCGACCCTCGACGCTCCGCGGCCACCCTCACCGACAACCAGCTGCGCGCCCTGTGGCGCGAGTCAGGTACCCAGCTCCGCAACGGTGTACGACTCAATCGCATCGTCACCCGAGCGCCAGCGGAGCTCGGTCGCTCGCAGCTCGCACGCGTGCCGGCCGGTGAACGCCTCTACGCCTACAAGCGCGGTGGCGATCCGTGCCATCGGTGCGGCGAGCACATCCAAAGCGTCGAGATCGGTGGCCGCTCGACCTGGTTCTGCCCGAGCTGCCAGTCATGACCGCACAACCCGCGTACGACGCGCTTCTGGTGGTGTCCTTCGGTGGCCCTGAGGGACCCGATGACGTCGTGCCGTTCCTCGAGAACGTCACGCGGGGTCGCGGCATCCCCCCCGAGCGACTCGCCGAGGTCGGCGCGCACTACCTGTTGTTCGGCGGCGTGAGCCCGATCAACGCGCAGTGTCGCGAGCTCGTCGCCGCGCTGCGCGTCGAACTGCGCGACAGCGAACACGATCTGCCGGTCTACTGGGGGAACCGGAACTGGCACCCGATGCTGGCCGACACCATCCGCACGATGCGCGACGACGGCGTTCGCCGAGCCCTCGCGTTCGTGACATCGGCGTGGAGCTCGTACTCGGCATGTCGCCAGTACCTCGACGACATCGAGGCGGCGCGCGCGATCGTCGGACCTGACGCTCCGACCGTCGACAAGATCCGGCAGTTCTTCGACCATCCCGGCTTCATCGAACCAATGGCCGACAATCTGCGGGCCGCGCTGGCACGGGCCGGGGTCGACGCCCACGATCCGAGCACCCGCTTGCTGTTCAGCGCTCACAGCATCCCGGGGTCGATGGCCGGGACCTCGGACTACGTGGTGCAACTGCACGAAGCGGCGCGGCTCGTCGCCACCATGAACGAGATCGACACGTACGAGATCGTCTACCAGAGCCGCAGCGGCCCACCGTCGGTGCCCTGGCTCGAACCCGATGTCGGCGACCGCATCGAGGCGCTCGCGATGGAGGGCATCACCACCGTCGTCGTCGTGCCGATCGGGTTCATCTCCGATCACATGGAGGTGGTCTACGACCTCGACACCCTCGCCGCGCAGCGCGCGCGCGACTGCGGTGTCCGCTTCGAACGCGCGTCCACCGTGGGCGTCGAACCGCGCTTCGTCGCCATGATCCGCGAGCTCGTCGAGGAACGATTCGCCACATCGATCCCCCAGCGCACACTCGGCGATCTCGGAGTTCGGCCCGATCGTTGCGCCCCCGGTTGCTGCCCGGCCCCGACGCGTTCTCGCTGACCATCCCCGCCTGGGCGCGCGCCGTTCTCTACGATTTTGTCGTAACGAGGAGGTGTCGCCTTTGAACCACGCACGCATCGCTGCAGCGGCGCTGCAGTTCCGCCTGGCCACGTTGCAGGACACGCTCGTCGACCCCACCCGTTTCGACATCGATGGTGCCGCTGCATGCGCGATCGCATGTGGCGATCCCGAGATCGACAGCGCCATCCGTCAGCTGGGAAACGCCTGGACCCGCGCCGGACTCGACCCGGCCCGCATGTGCGAGTCGTGGTGCGCCCTCGATGGCGATCGTCTGCTCGCCGCCGGGGGCATCGGGGTAATCGATGCGCTCGACGACATCATTCGCGGCGTCAACCGCCGCGCCGTATTCACCTGACGTCGCGCGGTTCCGTCACGACCGACGACCGCAGCGGCGCACTGCGCATGAAGCATGCGATCACAATGCCGAGCAGCGCAAACACCGTTGCCAGTCGGAACGAATCGTTCACTGCGTGGCGGAACGCGTCGATCGCATGCGAACGAATCGGCTCGGCGAGCGCCCCAATCGGCTTCGACTCCGGGCGCACCTCGCGCAACCCGAGCGAGCGATACGTGTCCGGATCCGTCTCACGCCGGAAGTAGGTGCCGAACCGGGCGATGAGCAGGGAACTGCCGAGCGCCGGCCCGAAGACCTGGCCGATGGTGCGACTGAACATGGCGAGCGACGAAACGACACCCAACTCTTCGTGCCGGACGGCGTTCTGCATCGCGATCATGATGATCGGCGACGCGACGCCCGAGCCGAGACCCACCACGAACGTGCTGCCGTAGACCTGCCAATCGGGCGATCCTCGACCGAGTATCGACAACAGGTAGATGCCTCCGCTGAACACGGTGACACCGAGCAACGGGTACCACCGGTACTTTCCGGTCCGCGAGACGAGCTTGCCCACGATGGTGGTCGAGATCACGATCCCGACCGACGTGGGCAGCACGGTAAGGCCGGCCTTGGTGGCCGACGCCCCGTTGACGATCTGTTGGAACAGCGGCAGAAAGATCGCGATGCCGAAGTTGGCGGCACCGATGCAGAACGTCGTGCCCACGCACACGCGGATGATGCGGTTGCCGGCGAGGTGCATAGGGAACAGTGGCTCGGGCGCGCGTCGCTCCTGCCACACGAACAACCACGAGAACAGTGCGCCCGCCAGAGCACTGGCGAGGAGGAATGGCGATGTCCACGGGTAGAGGTCGCCGCCCGCCGACGCGACAAACGACAGCAACGACACGGCTGCGACGATGAAGATCGCGCCCGCATAGTCGATGGAGCGGGCGATGGTGGTGCGTGCGGCGCGGAACCCGTAACCGATGCAGAAGAACGCGAGCCCGCCCAGCGGCGCGTTGATGAAGAAGATCCACCGCCACGACAAATAGTCGACGAAGAAACCACCGATGAACGGACCGCTCATCCCCGCGACCACCCACACGGTCGGCGCGACCCACGCCACCCTGCCTCGCTCGCGCGGCGGCACGATGTCGGCGAGCACCGCTTGTGTCTGTCCCGTTATCCCACCCCCGGCCGCGCCTTGCAACCCCCGGGCGATGATGAGCTGGGCGCTCGAGGTGACGAGACCGCACAGCACCGACGCCAGCACGAACAGCACGACCGAAATCTGGAACGTGCGCTTGCGGCCGTAGATGTCGCCGAGCTTGCCGTAAAGCGGCATCGACGCAACCAGCGTGATCTGGAACGAGATGAACATCCAGGCGACATTGCCGCCGATGTCCTCGTTCACGGCCTTCGCCGCGGTCGCGAGGATGAGCAGGTCGAACGCGGGCAGCGACATCGCCAGCATGAGGCCCACGATGACGACGTTCAGGTTCGACTCGTGTGCGCTGGCCTCACCCCCCGATGACATCGAGCCCGACACTACGCGGGACCCGATGGGCTCGACGGGCCCGGCCTATGACGGTTGTCAGCGCGGCGGGGGGCTCGGCCGAAGTCGGCCCACGCCGAACAGCACGGTGCCCACGAGAACGCTGCCGGTGATCGACCCGCTCAACGACATCACGAGGTCGCCGATGGTGTCGGTATACGCACCGGCGAGCTCGTTGGGGTTGTTTCGGATGAACGCGAGGTATTCCAGCACCTCCCACACGACGTGGGTGACGGCACCGAAGCCGATGGTGAACGGAAGCGCCACGCAGATGTCGATGAGGTGCGGATACCGGAGGTCGCGTCCGCGTCGCCGCAGCGCGAGCCACCACACGAACGGCACGAACCAGATCGAAACCGGGTACAACGCGAGTCGGGTCCCGATTCCCTTGCCGTCGTACTGAGGAAGATCGGGGAACACCACTGCGTGCAGGAGCAAGGCCACCAATGTGACCTTGATCGCGATGTTGAGTCGGAGGAGCACGCCGGTCACCGTCGCCTGAAGTCAGATACGGCGAGCCGCGGCCCACGTCGCGGCGCGTGGATCTGCGCGTCGAGAAGCAGCCGGGTGACGCGGGCACGATGCCCCCGATACGGCTCGAGCAGTTCGAGCATGCGTGCGTCGTTGCCACGCGGCTCGCGCTCGAGGGCCCAGCACACGGTGTTCGGGAGGTGGAAATCGCCAATCGCGACGGCGTCGGCATCGCCCCACGCAGCCTCGGCGGTGACTGCTGCGGTCCAGGGGCCGACACCGGGCAGCAGCTGGAGCGTGGCAGGCGACGTACACGCCTCGAGCCACGCGGCGCGTCGAGCGGCGCCGAGGATCCGGTCGGCCCGGGCGCGCTCCACGTTGCACGGGTGCAGCGCCGAGTAGTCGAGTGCCGCGAGCACCGATGGAAGCGGCAGGAGGCGAAGCTCGCAGGGCCCCGGCGCCGGTTCACCGAAGCGCCGTGCAAGGAGGCGAAGCGATTGGCGAGCCGCGTCGCTCTGCACCTTCTGGCCGAGGATGCCCATGATCAACGCATCGAAGACCCGGTCGGTTCGAGTGAGGTGAACACCTGGCGCGCGTCGTACGAGGTCGGCCACGACCCCCGGTTCGGGAACGAACGATGCCGGGCGGTCGTCGAGGCCGAGCAGCCGCGGCGCCTGTGCGAGCATCCACGCCGCGCCGTTGCCCCACGCGTCGGCCGCAACGTGCGAAACCGACGCGTGGGTGAGCCGGAGCGTGCCTGCGCCGCTCGGGGTGTTCGTCGCCCACCACAGCACCGTTCGCCCCTCGCGTGACGCGACCGGACCGATCCGCCGTGTGCTGCCCCAGAAGTCGTACTGGTCGGGAAGCTCGACCACCAGATCGCTCACGCGTCGACCAACGCAGATGCGGATCGGCTGAGCGTGAGCGTCGACATCCCCATCGACTGCACGCCGGCATCGCCGCCCGTAACCACGACGACGTACGCGTCCGGCCGCTCGGCGATGGGCACGAGGTCGTCGTGCCAATCGATGCTGAGCTCGTCGAGTCGAGCGCGTGTGGCCTCGCGCTTGTACGGCGGGATCCATGCCATGGGGATGCGCACCGTCTCGAACAGTGCCCGCTCGAGATCGGCGATGTCAGGAAACCGCGTCGCAAGAATGTGCGCTATCGGCGGCGTCAGAACCAGTAGCTGCTCGCCCGATTGGGGTAACCGTGGCTGGCTGCATTGGCCGGGGCTGACCATGCCGTGCAGGATCTGGTGCACGACGTCGCCCACTGCGGTGCTCGGCTCGCTGATCTGCCACATGCCGGTGATCGGAAACACCGACACCGCGGTCTGACCAATCGCGAACCCGCGACGGGTAGCGAGCGACGGCCAGGGCGACGCGTCGATCCGTTCGGCGCAGCACGCGCTCAGCTTGGCGGGCATGCCGAGCGACGAAGGGTCGCCATCGCCGACCCGACCACCGCCGATGGTCGACATCACGAGACGAGCCACGCGACCGATGGCGACGTTGGTACCGGCACCCGGGCCCAGCGATCCGGTACCCGACGCCATGCCCGCCGCATCACACGCCGGACCGCTCACGACGAAGAACGGTGTCGCCGGGCTGGTGGTGGCCTGCACGCTCGCGACGCGAAACGGCGGCGCGAGCAACGCCTCGATGCAGGCCAGCACGACGCGCATGGCCTTGGGCGGACAGCCGGCCATGACCGCGCACACCGCCACCTTCTCGACCGTGACGGACGCAAACTGCGGCGGGATCACGCCCAGCACCTCGGCCGGGTCGCGCCCACAGCTGGCAAGCGCCGCGTCGACCAGGCGAGGCTCCGGGGCGATCACCGGCAGGCCGTCGGTGAAGCCGTGCTCCGCGAGCCACTGCGGTGCATCATCGAGGTCGAGTTCGACGCGTCGCAGGGCGGAGGTGAGCTCACCCACGCTGCAAGCCTCGCGTGATCTCGGGTAGGCGCGCCGCGAACTCCGCACGCATAGCCACCTCGTCGCGTTCCTCGAAGTCCGCCGCGAACGTGACGATAGGCAGCGACTCGAAGTCGCGGGCGCGGGCCGCGGCACGAGCCCCTGCTTCGAACGCGGAGGTCACCAGTGCAACGGTGGGCACGCCGCTGCGCTCAAGTTCGATGGATGCGTGGACACTCCACACGGCGCACGCACCTCAATTGCCCAAGCCGGTGACCACGCCGCGCACCCGACGCCCGAATGGCCCGAGTGCACGCTGCTGTTCGACGAAGTCGGGCGCGAGGTGGTCGAACGGCGTGACCTCCATACCGGTGCCACCCTGGTCCGCGGTGTGCGAGCGCCAGTAGTCGGTGAACACCCGCATCGCCTTCCAGAGGCCGTTGTCGACGATGCCGAACGGGACGCCGGAGAACGAGTGGAGGCGCGGTGCGAGCTGGACTGCGGTGGCTGCAGCGGCCTCGACGGGCAACACGACAGTGATCACAGGCGGCATGACCAGAGGTTACGACACCACGGGAGAAGCGCCATCGCGCCGTTCACGAGACGGGCGTTGTTCGTCGCCCGCGAACCACACCCGCGGCGGGCCTGGCGAGCCAGGTTGTGGTCGATCTGCAGTGCCAGGGTGTTCTTGCCGGAGCTCATCGTGCCTTAGGAGAACCGCAACACACCTATGGAGCCGTGAGACTACGGTCAGGCCCGGCCTACGGGCCGATTGACCCTGGGGGAACTCACATGGAAAACGCCAAGCTCTCGGATCTCGAGAAGACCGTCCGCTGGCTGAAGGACGTCGAGATCATCAAGTCCGTCCCGCAGCGCTACGCCTACGGCCTCGACACCCGCGACTTCGCCTCCTCCCGTGCGCTGTTCACCGACGACTGTTTCGTCCAAGGCTCCCTGAACACCGCGCCGATCGACGAGTACTGGACGCCGCTCGTGGCCGGTGTGCAGAAGTACGGCGCCACCATGCACTTCATGGGCAACCAGTTCGTGAAGCTCGAAGAAGGAGCCGATGAAGGCTTCGTCGAGACCTACGCCGTGGCGTATCACATGGAGGCGGAAGGCTCGCCGTATCCCGATCTCGTCATGGGGGTGCGCTACCAGGACACCGTGGGCCGCAACGGCAACGATTGGATCATCACCGCCCGACGGGCCATTCCTCATTGGGTGCGGGGCCCGCTCCCCCGCCCCGAGTGAGTTGCCGCGCGTGATCCGCGCCGGGCGAGCCGCCCTCGGCGCGCTCGCGCTGGCTGTCCTCGGCGCCGCGTGCTCCGCTACGCCGTCGGCCGAACGCGCCCCCGGCGCACCGACCTCCACGAGGGTTGCGGCTGCGGCTGCGGCTGAGCGCAGCGCGACCACCGTCGCGCCGACGACCACGTCGCCTGCGCCCTCCACCATCACCTCGACGCTGCGCGGCCCGGCCGACCCCGCGGGCGCGGGCGACGCCTACTTCCCGCTCCTCGGCAACGGCGGGTTCGACGTCGCGCACTATGACGTCGCGATCATCGCGAACCCGCCGGCCACCACCGACATCGTGGTGCGCGCGACGATCACGGCCGTGGCGACGGCCACGCTCGCGACCTTCGACCTCGACCTGACCGGCATGACGATCACGTCGGTCGCCGTGGACGGCGGGGCCGCGACCTTCACGCGCTACGGGGCCGAGGTCGTCATCGTGCCCGCGCTCACGATCTCGTTTGGCGCGACCTTCGTCACCATTATCGAATACTCGGGCACGCCGGCGCGCCTGGTCGATGCCGAGCAGACCGTCATCGGTTGGCAGCGCGTGGGCACCACCAGCTTCGTCGTCAGCGAACCCAACGGCGCGCACAACTGGCTCGCGTCGAGCGACCACCCGAGCGACAAGGCGGCGTTCACCTTCCGGATCGAGGTGCCTTCCGCAGTCACCGCAGCAGCCAACGGGCACCTCATGTCGGCCGTCGAGGCGAACGGACGCACCACCTACGTTTGGGACGCGCCCGAACCCATGGCTACCTACCTCGCGATCGTGGCAATAGGCGCGTTCACGATCGTCGACGAGGCCACGCACGGGAACGTGCACATCCGCCACGTGTTTCCCACTCCCCTCGCGTCGCAGCTCACCTCGGTGTTCGCGCGCACCGGCGAGATGCTCGATGTGCTTACCTCGCTGTTCGGGCCGTATCCCTTCGCGGACTACGGCGCACTCGTGATCGATGCACGACTCGGCTATGCGCTCGAGACGCAGACGCTCGCGCTGTTCGATCGTCAGATCGCGCTGTCATCCTCGACCGACATCTTCCAGGTGCACGAACTGGCACACCAGTGGTTCGGCAATAGCGTCACGGCGCGGTTGTGGCGCGACATCTGGCTCAACGAAGGTTTTGCGACCTACGCCGAGTCGTTGTGGCACGAGCGCACCGATGCGAGCTTCGACATCGACGCAAGCATGCGGTCGCTCGCTCGTCGTACCTTCGCCCCGATACGTGACCCGGGACCCGACGCAATGTTCACCCGCAGTGTCTATGACCGCGGCGCGCTCGCGCTGCACGCGCTCCGCATCGATGTGGGTGACGAGACGTTCTTCGCGATCGTTCGCTCGTGGGTCGCCGAGCGAGCGCGGAGCAACGGCTCCACCGAGGAACTCATCGCGCTCGCGAGTCGGCTTGCGGGTCGCGACATCGGCCCGCTCGTCGAGCGATGGCTGAGCGCCGACCCAATGCCCGCACTGACCCGCTGACCGTCGAGATGGGTCGCGATCTGCTACCACACCCCCTGCATATCGTTAGCTCATGACGCTCGTCGTGCATGTCAACCGCATCACTCCGAAGGTGAGCACCCCGGTGAACGCGCCTGCCGCGATCTGGCCGACTCAGCGATCGAGGATCGAGGCGTAGCCCTCGCGATAGGTCGGGTAGACGAGGTCGAACCCGAGAGCACGCAGACGAGCGTTCGAGACGCACTTGTCGTCGGTCCGCTCGGGTGAGGCGAGCGCCGCAGCGCCAGCCAGGTCATCGGCGTCCGGCTCAGGCACGGGCACGGGCACGGGCACAGGCACAGGCACAGGCACAGCGACGCCGAGCCTGGCTGCGAGCCAGCGCACCACCTCGCTGCGGCGTGCCGGGTGGTCGTCGACCACATTGACCACCGATGGCGGATCGGCGCAGGTGGCGAGAAACGCCAGAGCGCGCGCTGCGTCGTCGACATGGATGCGGTTGGTGTGCGGATCGCGCTGTCCGCCGCCCACTGGCTCGAGCCCGGCGCGCACGCGCTCGACCAGGCGGGTACGGCCCGGTCCGTAGTTGCCGCCCAGGCGGGCCGCAACCGGTTCGACCACACCGAACGACGCCGCCACCGCTTCGGCCTCGAGCATCCGGCGTCCGTTGTATCGGTGTGGTTCGGCCGGAGCGTCCTCGTCGACCAGTTCCGCTTCGCACTGGCCATACACCGCGGTGCTCGACACGAACACCACTCGCCGCGGCATGGGGCCGGTCGAGCCCAGCGCGCCCAGCACATTCGCGAGCCCGTCGACATAGAGCGCCCGATAGGTCGCGTCGTCGGCCCGCCCAGCGGCCACGCAGAACACCACGACCTCAGCGGCGGGAAGAGTCACCCGGTCGAGCGAGGCCCGGTCGGTGATGTCGGCCTGTACTCGCCGTAGTGGAAGCGGCACCGCGAGGTCGCGACGCCGCAGTGCGGTCATCTCGTGCCCATCTTCGGCCAGGTAGCGGGCGGCTCTGGTACCGGTGTCGCCGGCGCCGACGAAGAGCATGCTGGCCACGTGGCGATGGTACCGACGAGCCCGGCGTGACACGCGGGCGTGTGGCACAGGTCGGCGAGGATTGCCGCAGATCGGCGCAGGCGCACGGCTACGGTCAACATCGCGAAACGCGTCTCAAACGCGCGGTGTTATACTCGAACACCAGTTCGCTTCAGCGTCCTGGTTCTCCCCACTCGCTCTCCTCGCAACGATCACGGAGCCATGCCCGAACAACTCCCGCTGCACAGCTTCGCCCGCGAGATCATCGACACACCGGTCACGCAGGAGATGAGCGAGTCATTTCTTGCGTACTCGCTGTCGGTCATCACGGCGCGCGCCATCCCCGACGTCCGCGACGGGTTGAAGCCGGTTCAGCGGCGAATACTTTATTCGATGCAGCAGATGGGCCTGCGCCCCGACCGTCCGCATCGCAAGTGCGCACACGTCGTCGGCGACACCATGGCTCGCTTTCATCCCCACGGCGACAGCGCGATCTACGAGACGCTCGTGCGCATGGCGCAGTCCTTCGCCCGCAACATCACCTTCGTCGACCCCCAGGGCAACTTCGGCTCGCTCGACGATCCGCCCGCGGCCTACCGCTACACCGAGTGCCGCTTGTCGAACGCCGCCCTCGAGATGCTGAGCGAGCTCGACGAGGAGACCGTCGACCTCCGGCCTACCTACGACGGCGAGACCACCGAGCCGATCTACCTGCCGGCATTGCTGCCCAACCTGCTCGTCAACGGCACCACCGGCATCGCGGTCGGCATGGCAACGAACATGCCCACGCACAACCTGCGCGAGGTGTACGCAGCGATCGAGCTCGTGCTCAACAAACGCCGGCCGCGGCCCACCACCGAGGAGCTCATGGCCGTGCTCCCCGGCCCCGACTTCCCGAGCGGCGGCATCGTCATCGACGAGAGCATCCGCGACGCCTACGAGACCGGCCGGGGCACCGTGCGCATCCGTGCCCTCATCGAGGTCGAGAAGCTCACCCGCACGCGCGACGCGCTCGTCGTCACCGAGCTCCCCTATCTCGTGGGCCCCGAACGCGTCGTGGCCCGCATCAAGGAGCTCCTCAAGGACAACAAGCTCAACGATGTAGCGGACGTCAAGAACCTGTCCGACCGCAAGCACGGCTTGAAGATCCAGATCGAACTACGCGGCGGCGCCGACCCGCAACGCGTCATGAACGAGCTGTATAAGCAGACCCCCCTCGAAGAGACGTTCGGTATCAACAACGTGGTGCTCGTCAACGGCGTGCCCACCACCATCGGCCTCTACGACCTGTGCCAGTACTACATCGAGCACCGCCTCGACGTCATCGTGCGGCGCGCGCAGTACCGGTTGCGCAAGGCCCAGGAGCGCCTGCACATCGTGGCCGGCTACCTCATTGCCCTCGACGCGATCGACCTCGTCATCCGGCTCATCCGGACGTCGCAAGATCGCGCCGAGGCACGCCAGCGCCTCATGACCGAGCTCGCCCTGTCCGAGATCCAGTCGAACCACATCCTCGACATGGTCCTCGCCCGGCTCGTCGCACTCGAAACGCTCAAGCTCGAACAAGAGCGCGACGAGCTGCTCTCGCGCATCCAGGATCTCGAAGGTCTGCTCGCGTCCGAAGGGCGTCAGCGCCGCACGGTGCTCAGCGAGCTACGCGAGGTCGTCGATGCCTACGGCACCGACCGCCGCAGCGTGATCGTGCGGGCCGGCGAGCTCCCGGTGTACGTGCCACCCCCCGACGAAGAACGGGCACTGACCGACGAGCCGTGCATCATCACGCTCACCACCACGGGGAAGATCGGCCGCGAGCCGGCCACGGGCGCGAAGCGCGCCACCCCCGGACGCGACGACGTCATCGCCGCCACGGCGTTGTCGTCCACGTTCTCGTCGGTGTTCGCGATCACCAGCGAAGGTCGGGCGCTCAGACTGCAGGGAATCGACATCGACGAGGTCACCGGCCGCTCGCGCGGCGCCGATGTCGCGAAGAAGTTCAGCGCCAACAAAGGCGAGGTCATACTCACGATCGTGTCGCCCGACTCCGAATCGCTCGTGCTCGTCACCCAGAGCGGGCTTGCCAAACGACTGAGCTCCGAGTCCGTCGCCGAGCTGCGCCACGGCAAGCCGGTCATGGCACTGAAGGGCAACGACAAGCTGGCCGTCGCGTTCAGCGCGCCGGAAGGTGTCGACATCGTGCTCGTCACCTCCGACGCGCAAGTGCTGCGCACCGCGGTGAACAACATCAGCGTGCAGGGTGCCGCCGCAGGCGGCGTTTCCGGCATGAACGCCAAGACCGGCGCGGTCGTCGGCGGGGGGCCGATCTTCGGCGACGCCGTCGTGGCGACGTTCACCGACGCCGGGACTGCGAAGGCCACACCGGCCGATGACATCCCGAGCTATGGCCGCGGCAGTGCCGGCGTCCGCCTCAGCCGGCTGGGCGAAGGTCAGCGCATCGCCGGCGTGGTCGTAGCCGAGATCGACAGCATCCAGGCGGTCATGGGTAGCGACGACAACCCCAAGGTCGCCGACCCCAACCCCGTGTCGTTCCCGCTCGCCCCGTCCAAGCGCGATCTCGTCAGCACATCCGCCGATCGTCCCGTGCTCGCCCTCGGCGCGGCACGCTGGTGACCGCCGTGGCCAAGACCAGTTACGACGCCGACGCCATACAAACCCTCGAAGGGCTCGACGCGGTACGCAAGCGTCCGGGCATGTACATCGGGGGCACCGGCAGCGCGGGTCTGCTGCACCTCGTGTGGGAGCTCATCGACAACGCAATCGACGAAGCCGCTGCCGGCTACGCCAATCGCATCGAGGTGATCTTCCACCGCGACCGCTCGGTCGAGGTCGTCGACAACGGGCGCGGCATCCCGGTCGATCGCCACACCAAGAAGAAAGTCTCCGCGCTCGAGGTGGTACTCACCGAGTTGCACGCCGGCGGCAAGTTCGGCGGCGGGGCCTACGGGGCCTCCGGGGGCCTACACGGCGTGGGCGCATCGGTCGTGAACGCGCTGTCGAACAAGCTCGTCGCCGAGGTCGATCGCGACGGCGTCACATACCAGCTGTCGTTCCAGAACCGCATCGCCGGCCACTACGACGAGCGCGGCACGTTCAGGGCCGGCCACGACCTGCGCACGGTAAAGAAGATCGCCCCCAAGAAGACCGGCACGCGCATCCGCTTCTGGCCCGACTTCGACATCTTCGAACCCGAAGCCTCCATCGACGTGCGCGAGGTGCGCGAACGCGTCGCGACCATGTGCTTCCTCGTTCCCGGCCTCAAGGTCATCCTCCTCGACAAGCGCTCCGGCGCGAGCGGTGAACCCGAGGAGTTCGTGTCGCGCGGCGGGCTCGCCGACTACGTCGACTACCTGTCGGTGGGCGAAGCGGTCAGCGAGGTCATCACCCTCACCGGCCTCGACGTCTTCGAGGAGAAGGTACCGGTCGACGGAAAGATGGCGGTGGTGCAACGCGATTGCCGCGTCGACGTCGCGCTGCGGTGGGTGAAGGGCTATGACACCTCGATCGTGTCATTCGTGAACACCATCCCCACATCGCAAGGGGGCACGCACGTCGCGGGGTTCGAACGGGCGCTCACGCGCGCCGTCAACGACGTACTCCTCGCCGGCACGAAGAAGCTGGCCAAGTTTGCGAAGGATGGCGACGACCGCGCCCAGAAGTCCGACGTGCAAGAAGGTCTCGTCGCGGCGATCAAGGTGACCTTCCCCGAACCACAGTTCCGGGGCCAGACCAAACAAGAACTCGGCACACCAGCCGTGCAGTCGATCGCGTACGAGATCGTCAAACAGGGTCTCACCGACTGGTTTTCCGGTGACGGCAAGAAGACCCACGTCAACGCGGTCCGCGACAAGATCACCAACGCGGTCATCAACCGGGTCACCACGAAGCAGGCCCTCGAGACCAAGCGCAAGGCCAGCGCGCTCGGGTCCACCGGCCTGCCCGACAAGCTCGCCGACTGCCGCACCCACGGCATCGACAGCGAGCTCCTCATCGTCGAGGGCGATTCCGCCGCGGGCCCGGCCAAGGCTGGTCGCGACAGCGAGATCCAGGCTGTGCTCCCGTTGCGCGGCAAGGTGGTCAACGCGGGCAAGAGCACCATGAAGCAGGTTCTCGACAACACCGAGGCCCAAGCGCTGTTCACCGCGATCGGCGCCGGGTCAGGCAAGGACTTCGTGCTCGAAGACGCGCGCTACGGCCGCATCGTCATCCTGTGCGACGCCGATGTCGACGGCAGCCACATTCGCTGTCTGCTCCTCACGCTCATCTACAAATACATGCGCCCGCTGCTCGAAGCGGGCCGCGTCTACGCGGCCCAGCCGCCGCTCTACACGTGCAAGGTCGGCGACACCACCTACCGAGCGTTCACCGATGCCGAGCGCGACGCGATCACCGCCGAGCTCGCCAAAGGAAACCGCAAGATCGAAAACATCCGCTGGCAGCGCTTCAAGGGCCTCGGCGAGATGAACGTCGACGAGCTCGCCGACGCCGCGCTCGACCCGCACACGCGCATCCTGCGCCGGGTCACCATGGCCGACGCGCAACTGATGCTCGAGGCCGAAGTGATCTTCGAGACGCTCATGGGCAGCGACGTCGCCCGCCGGCGCGACTTCCTCATCGACAACTCCGCGCTCATGGACGTCGACGTGCTCGACATCTGAGCCACCGACTCCTGCGATCCTGCCTGGCTGTCAGAGGTGTGGAGTAGAACTACATACGTGGAACTCTTCGACGAGCCGTTGGTCGGCTCGATCTCACACGACGTCACCGATCCCGAAACGGCCAAGGCGCTCCTGCTCGATGCCACGGCCACAACCGAGGGTCGGGTGCCAGGCATGCCCCGTCACCTCTCACCGTCCAGCGCTTCCACCTTCGAGCAGTGCGCGCGCCGCTGGAAGTTGCGCTACATCGACCATTTGCCCGACCCGCCGGGCGTTGCCGCTCTCGCCGGCACGTTCGCCCATCGGGTCCTCGAATTGTTGTTCCAACATCCCGCGGGTCAACGCACCCGCGACCGAGCCAAAGCACTGGCGCGAGAAGCCTGGCCCGATACCGAAACCGACCCCCATTTCCAGGCGCTCGATCTCGACGAGGCGGCCAGACGCGAGTTCCGGTGGAAGGGTTGGCTTGCGATCGAGGGCCTGTGGAAACTCGAAGACCCGATGCGCATCGATGTCGTAGCCACCGAGCAGAACCTGCTCACCCAGGTCGGCGGAGTGCCGTTCCGAGGCATCATCGATCGGCTCGAACGGGCGCCCGACGGCACGCTCGAAGTCACCGACTACAAGTCCGGACGCGCACCCAGCGTCCGCTACAGCGACGACCGTCTCAAGCAGGTGCTCCTGTACTCCGCAGCGGTGGCCGCCCACACCGGAGAGCAGCCGAGCCGGGCCCGATTGCTGTACCTCGGCCAGCGCACCATCGACGTCGCGGTGACCCCCTCAGCCGTCGAGCCGGTGGTTGACGCACTCGGCGTCACGTGGTCGCACATGCACGACGCGTGCACCACCGAGGTGTTCGAACCGCGACCCGGACCGCTTTGCGGATGGTGCCCGTACACCGCCCAGTGCCCCGAAGGCCAAGCCGAGATCCAGCGCCGGGTCGAGCTCGGCGTGCTCGGCGACCACGCGCCGGCCGTGGCCCAGCTCGCCGCGTCGAGCTGACGCCGCCACCTCGTCGCCGCGAGGGTTTGCTCAGCGCCGAGCCGCGCGACGACGCAGCGCGAACGCGACTGCGGCCACCGCCGCGACACCCGCCGCAGCGATCAATCGCAGATCGGGTCCGCGCTCGTGGACGCAATCGTGCACCGCACGCTCTGGCTCCATCGTTCCGCCGAGCACCGCACGCTCTGGCTCGATCGTTCCGCCGAGCACTGCACGCTCTGGCTCGATCGTTCCGCCGAGCACTGCACGCTCTGGCTCGATCGTTCCGCCGAGCACTAGGTCGACGGGTGCGGCTTCGTCCGCGGC